>Ga0056128_1002470_pt1 | contig 21986 bp, 12 predicted proteins | sample WorMetLIZISLAND2_FD_71113 | JGI IMG/M metagenome (GOLD analysis project Ga0056128, IMG submission 71113) | Marine gutless worms symbiont microbial communities from Max Planck institute for Marine Microbiology, Germany - Olavius geniculatus... ... | reverse complement strand
TCAACGCCGTTTAGATTTTGTCGCTATCTTCATCGTTTCCAGAGATATTTGCGCTCAAAGTCGAAAGTTGTCGTAAAACGTACTAAATTTTGGACGTTTTTTGCCGTCCCAAATTTTAAGGGGGGCGGTGCCCCCAAAAGTTGTGCGTGCGTTATCACTCCGACCTAGAGCCGCGTCAAGTGCCAAAGTTTCGTCGGGCTACACCCCCTAACTCCGAAGTTGTAAGCGCTCCTTTATTGCATTTTAAGCCAATTTTTGACCCCCCTTTGAAAAAAGTTGTAAGGGGGGCCCCCGTCCCCGGTGGGGGTGCGCTAGTAAGACTTGGTCATTCTCTAGCGCATGTAAAAATTTGGGGGAGGCTTACCCCCCAGGGGTCGAAATATGGTCTTCCGAAAAATTCACTTTGGGTGGGTACGATTCAACATCGAGATCTCCAAGGTCACTGGACCAAATTTCACCGGACTTGTTTCGCCTAACGCAGGAGGAATCGCGGTAGATGGAATAAAAATCCGATTTTGAATATCTTCATCCGTTTCGGAGATATTCGCCGCCGAACTTCGAAGTCATTCGAAATCGGGCCAAATTTTGCATGTTTTTGGCCCCTGAAATTTTTTTGGGGTGTGCCCCCAAAATTTTGGACCGGCATTATAAAAGTCGGCCTAGTATTGACCATCGTGCAAAATTTCACGCCGGTCGGCCCACGCATCTCGGAGATTTCGCGAGTGGAGAAAAAAAAACATCAGGGGTAAAACATAAGTCCGCTCCGCAAGCTATCGCTTTCGGGCGGGCTAATAAATATCTAGCTGATTTATACCGTTTAATGGGCGTCTAGCATGCTAACTTTAGTGTCCTGGGGTCTTTAGGCCTACATCAGTGTCCAGCGGTTTTCAGACAGATGAATTACCTCACGCTGTGTTATTAATTACCTCCGCCAAGGAGGTTGTGTTTTTGCCAGACTTTGTTTGTTTGTTTCTTTGTTTGTCAGTCTGTCTGTGTGTCAGCAAGATAACTCAAAAAGTTATGGACGGATCTTTCTGAAATTTTCTGGGAATGTTGGGAATGGCAAAAACTACCAGTGATTCAATTTTGGAGGTGATCCGGAAGGAATCCTGGATTCTGGATCACTTGAAATTTTCACTAACATTGCTTTCAATGGGGCATAAGGGAAACCGCTGCCAAACCGAATATGGTGCTGCCACCTGGCGAACAACATGGCCTTGGCGGAGGTCTGCGGGCTGCTTTCTAGTTTTTCTTTTTTATAGTGCTTCAACTAAATAAAAAAGAAAGTAACAACGTTAGTTCTAGGTCAAATTTGTTCATTTTGGTGTTCTGTGGTCTTTACAAGAGTGTCCTGTGGTTTTCAGGCATACCGCCAGCATGCGATGTAAATGTTCAATATCCCAAACAAGAAAGCCCAGCTGTCGCTAGGGAACGTTCTACAGTTATAGCCTAGAAAGGTTGTCGCCAGACTAAATAGGATACCTTGGTTTAAATGAGTTAACGTACCTCAGCAGACTTATGCTGATGTGTTTTCATTTTTGTGCCATTTTTTGCGTGAACAATTTAGTATTTACTGAAAAATTTGATGATTTTCGCTATTTATAATCGTTAATCGAACTTACATTACAGCTACTGAATGAACGAAAATAATTGTTGTAAACTTACTTTGTTAATCTTCTGATGACTATTTTAGGTACATTTGCAATTTCAACATCAGTTAGCATTTTTTTGGCAATTTTACAAACGTCAATGAACATTGTAAACAAACATTCATGTGCGCTGAATGTAATTTAATGTCAGTCAGTTGTTAAAGTCAATGTGAATGTTTCGAGTTAAGATTAGAGTTAGGGATAGAGTTAGGGTTAGGTTTGGGGTTAGGGATAGGATTAAGGTTAGGGTTAGGGTTAGGGTCAGTCTGGGTCTGCTGAGGTACATTAACTTGCTTAAATCGAAGTATCTAACTTTAGTCCGGTGCCTAAAGGTTTTCCGAAAGACTAAAAATGGGTTTAAGGTATTAAGGTAAGGATGAGACTAAAATTTAAAATAATGGTAAGAACTTTACGAAAAATATAATTTAAGGAAGAATTCATAAACAAATATAATTTGGGGAACTTAATAAATTTAAAATAGATTAATTAATAAAATAATTTGCTAGATCCTGCTATCTTTTACTACAGTGAAGCTGTACAAAGATACGAACAAGCTATAACGCCTTAATACCATTAGTTTTTCAATTAAATAATCATAATTCATGTTGGAGAGCGAAACCATGTTACATTGGCTGTGGAAGTAAAAGTTCCATGAAACGAAAGTTTCTTGGATCGAAAGTTCCATCTATGGAAAGTTACATAATTCCCCTATGCTGATATCTGGGTCGTGTTAAAATTTTTGTCGCTAAAAATTGCTGGGGTCCCGTTTTTGGAACCACAGCCATTAAGCCTTAACTGGTTATCTTAAATGTTCCATGGAGCATGCCCAGGACTCTAGCTTTATTTTACCACCTTTCTGACCTCCCTGCCATCATTTGCTACACCGCTGGCATCAAGCTGTCTAAGCAGAATTGGTATGACAGCTAGTAAGAGCCCAATGATCTGGTGCTACCAAATGCTGGCACTGTGTTACGGTGCATTGTGGCTCGCTGTTAAATTGCTCTTGCTAAGTTATTTTACTTACTTACATACTTGCTCAGTACTAACTACGTTCTAACCCTGACTGTATTTGTTTGTATGTAGACATGCAAGCAGGATCTAGCGCAGGCGGATGCTGATAAGAAATTGTCAAGTGAGAGGAATGCAAAACTGGTCATCGAAGTAAGGTCCGAGGTCTCAAGACTGAATACACAGAATGATGATCTGTCTCAGAACCTGGTCAGCTTTTACTGCTTGTAGCTTGATGACATAGTGATGGTACTGTAACAAGAAGCTCAGTTGTTGCTAGGATAGCTGACCATACTGGTTGTCACTGACCTTGAAGATCATCCACAGTCGATGATTTTTATTTTATCTGAAAGGGCATATGCGAATTCTGTTAGTGATTAATAGTAACCTTGGCTGTATATCTCACCATTTCTGTGACCATTTACCTGGAGAACATGTCAAAGTCACAAAATTTCAAAGTTGTCAGGGAAAACTGGAAAAAGGATTAATGAAAGTGTAAACATTAGGCATGTTTGCACTATACAGTCTTTGTTTCACAGTTTTGTTTAAAAAAATTTGCTTGTTACACTTGAATGACATTGTGCAGCTTTTTAACGGCAGCCACAATTCGTTAAGTGATGAATCCTGAAAGCACAGGGGCTACCTGGACTATTTTGATTAATGTGAACTTGTGATGCAATGACTGTTGACCTTGGTGTAAACAGTTTATTGATGAATCTTTGCCTGTCCTACTGGAAAAATCAGAGACATATCAAGAAAAAAGTCAGGGAATTTTATTTGGTCTGAAAAGTGGTCGCCCTGTTTACAAGTTTACGTTGTTTCTGAACTTTCTGATAGACCGCACTGTGTGCATTGTTACAGGACTCCTGTCGCCAGACTGTGTTGGAGAAGAAAACTGAAATTGACCAAGTGAAGAGTAAGTTATCATGTTTGAATGATAGATTTATCTTAGGATTTTTTACACGCGAGAGCTAGCTAGCCTAGCTATAGTGCGTATTGGCTATGGTAATTCTGTCTGTCTGTTTGTCTGTCATGACCCAGTACCATTTCAAGACCAGTTGAGATAAAGACTTCGGGTTTTCACCGCATGATAGCCTAGAGTCTCTAGTATTTTGTGACAAAATTTCATGCCGCTAGGTGAAGGGGGTCCCCACAAACGAGGGGGTGAAAGAGGGGCACCCCTCCTAAAAAGACATTATTCTACTGCTATTGGCTCGTCTAACGTGAAAATGGTTGCAGACAGGTGCAGACATACTGCTCATCGTAACAAGCACTGGCAACGAGCTTTTTAGAAGTGTCAACATTGATGACCTTGAATGACCTTGAACCCCCAAAATAGGGGGTTTTAGTGAATTTTTCGCGATTTTCGGCTGCGACACGCATTTCAGGAGTGCACCGAAATGGCTGGAGATAGACTGGGACAACCTGTGTACTAAATTTTCAGCATTGAATGTAGATTTTAGCAGTCCAAGTCTGGATTCTCTAGATCAGTGATTTTCAACCGGGGTTTCGCGGAACCCTTGGGTTCCGCGAGCATCTGCCAAGGGTTCCGCAGCTGACCTGCAGTAAAATGACCTTGCTTGCAAATTCACGCCAGACAATGCCGTAGAAACACCCAGCATCGATTTTTTGTTTCAAATTGCATTTCTACGCGTCTTTTTGCATAGACTTACTGTGTTAAATCATTTTTGTTGTTAGTAAAATTGTTGGCAATTTGCATTTTAGGCCTATTTTATAACGTAGGTCTAAGCTTCCTGTGCATGACATTATTTAACTAGAATTGGACATTATCAGAAAAGGGAAATGAAGAAAAATAAAAGAAGTAGGCTACGTATTGATAAAGGTTATGGTTCTTAAAAAAACTCAGCTAAGGAAAATTTAAAAAAAACACGTAAACATGTCCTTTCCGAAAGCGTCCACGTGATAAATTTTCTGGCTTGGTGGCGGGGCTAAGTGGCCGTCGACGACCACCTCGCCCGTCATGTTTGGTTAAATATAATAACATACTGTTGCCTACTAATGCGGTCAAATTTCATATTATAATTGTTTATCTTTGTCTGCTTTGTCGTCCTCATGATGGCTCTGCCCTCAGTGCTCTGCTAGGCAAATGAGTCCGTAGAGTGCGTAGACACTCTATAGCTTCATCCTCGTGTATATATACGTCGCTGGACTCACGGATCAATTAATGGGGTTCCGTGAGTGACCTTGATGCTTGTGTAGGGTTCTGTGGCAGCAAAAAGGTTGAAAAACACTGCTCTAGATTCTTAGAGGCCTGTGCACGTGGGTGTCAAAGAAGGGTACCCTTCTAAGAAGTGGTTATTTATCCACTGTTGTCTTGTCTGGCATGAAAATGGTTGCAGATAGGCACAGACATGCTGCTTATCATAACAAGCACTGGCAACAAGCTTTTTAGAATTGTCAACATCGATGACCTTGAACCCTAAAAATTGGGTTTTTAGTGATTTTTTTGGCAATTTTTGGCTGCAAAAGAGTGAATTGCAACAAAATGGATGGAGATAGACCAAGATTACCTGCAAACAGGAACTGAGGAACTGCCATAGGCTCTCGTGCATCTCATGAGCATTAGCTCAGATTTCTTGTTAATGTCATTTCAGTTGGCACACAGTTGATAGATAATGGTTCGCTTCCAAATAACACTATTTTAATGTTATTATTGTTAGTTTGTTTGACTTTTGCTGTTTTGTGTCAGCTTCTATTATGCTCACTGTTGACATTCACTTGTGTGAAACTGTGTGGATAGCATTGGCAGGGTTGTGAAAAACCCGTTTTTTAAAAAAAAGCTTAACTCAGTGGGTTTTTTTGGGTTTTGTTTGTTTTTTGACTTTGTTGGGTTTTGGGCCTTATTGGTTTTTTAGGTATTGGTTTTTGTGTGGTTTCTTTTTAGGTTTTTGTAAAAAGGCCTGACTTTATGGGTTTTGGATTTTTATACGTTTTCAGTTGGTTGTCTTATGTAAGTTTCTGTTCACTTCCTACAGCATAAAATATGCCAATATTTGCAAATTTGTACGTTCATGTTTTTAAAAACTTAGCCATAATAAAATATTTCATTATCTGTGCGAAAAGAAACTTAAATTGGATTAAACTTGGGGGTTAAGCGTGTTTAGCGGGTTTTTAGGTCAGTTTTCTCAAAATAAACTCGTTGGGTTTTTTGGGTTATCTGCCTGGGTGTCTCAAACCTTGTGGATGGGGTGGGGATGAGGACAGGAATGATGAGTGGGCTGGATAATGGGTACTGTGTTCACAGGGATGAGGTTTAGTTTCTGTTTTTTTACAGATCTTTATTCACTTACTCTGTCTGGCATTTTTTGTCTGTTTAACAGGCGATGCACAGGAATCATGCAGTAGGAAAGTCGATGATGCAGCAAAGACAGGGGAGCAGAAATGTGCAAATGAGAAGGAAAGACTTGAAGCTGAGATAACAACGTTGAACCAACACATCAAACGGCTGCAGGATGAAGTACGAAGCCGACAGCAGGAGTTAAAGCAGCAGATGACTGCCTATGATCAACTAGAGCAGGTACTACTACTGAGCTACTAACACAACTACCAATAGTACTACAACAACAACAGCTACATGCACTACTGCTATTACCACTACTACTGCTGCTACTCACAGTAGGTCTTAGATCCTTAGATGACAGCCCACAGATAACTGGAACAGGTACAACTACAACACCGTTGCAACAACTGCTACTGGTGCCACAACAACTACATGTACTACTGCTAGTACTACTACAGCAACTACACCATGTACTCCATTTTACTACTGCTGCTGACAGTAGGAGTTAGACAAGCAGATGATGATGGCCAATGGTCAACTAGCACAAGTAATACAATTTCACTACTAAGTATGACTACTGCTATTACTACTACAACTACCACGGCGTGTACTGACTGCTGCTACAAATACCGACAGCAAGACATAGACAAGCAGATGACAGCTTTTGTGTCCACGCTTGATGGCTATGTAGCATAGATCAGCTGGAAAAGTGCCATAGTCCAAAAACTCCAAATAGATTTGCTCCAGCCAGTAGTTGTGTGGACGGCTTGGTTTCCATTTCAGTGAGTGATTAGGTGAAATTTTGCATGCCTAGGTTTGGCTCAGTGTGTGGCTCAGTAGTCTAATGGTAACGTGTCGGACTTGTAATCCTGAGGTAACTCAGAGGTGCAGGTTCGACTTTGCACCGGGACACTGCCGGGTAACAACCTTAGGCAAGTTGATCAGTGATCACACTCATGTGTTTCTGTCACCAAGCAGTATAATTTGGTACCGGCTTCACTGCTGGGACATAAACAGGCACACCGCGCGATACACTGGCCCCGTATCTGTGGTCTTGCAGTGTAAAAACTGGTGTCTGGCTGATGGCATTTGGGAACTTAGATCAGTGCTGCCTATGGGCCATAAGGCTCGGGAAGGACTTTACGTTTTTACGTAGGTTTATGGCGCGGGTAATTATTTGTGTAAAAAAATTTTCCCCTATGTGAGGTGGTCGACCAAATGATGCATTGATGTGGCAGCACTAGATAAGTTTGATGTTGACATAGACACTGACATTTAGTGCACGGATATTGTATTGTTTAGGTGCAGAAGCAACAGCAGCAGCAGCTGAAGGAAAAAGATGCTGAAATCACCGCACTGGAGCAACGTAACAGCCAGCCTGCTGGTCAGCCGGCACAGCAGCAACCGGATGAATCGCCAGCTAAACCAGGAGGACTTCAACCTGACGATCAGAGGTAGTGCTGTTCACTATCTCCCAATATTTTATACATTAGTACACAACTTTCATTGCACTGATGTTGAACCACACTCAGTTCACACTGGTGCTGTTTACACAACTTTTGGCTGCAGTCGTACGTGCGTCGCAAAGCAAACGACGGTGTGGTCCATGCAGTCTGAGCGTGCTTTAAGCACAATACCACACTGTCTGGAGTGGTATAAGCTTGTACTGTGTACTTGCTTACCCACTCCAGCTGTTCACTAATACTTAATTTCTACTTGAGCATATCAGTGGACTTGAGGAATCTGACTCGAGTCTTTATTCTTTGGAACTCGGACTTCTACGCACCGGAATCGGATTCAGTACTGTATGACTTAAGTTACTGCACCATACTGATTTGTTTGTCTGAACTAATTTTTCTGTTGACATAGCATCAGCCGACAAATTATGGGCTAATTTCAACAATCATTTGTGTTGTCATTTCTTGTTGCATGCTCAGAGTATGAATACAGAATTTTATGCACGTTTTGTCTCTAATTTTGCTGTACAAATGTGTTGCGCATCAATCGGCATTGAGCTGCGCTGCTGACTTAACAAGACCCAACTAGTGAGCATACGTCACTCCCCCAGACCTTATATCAGTTGGGTATGGGATCACTTTTCCCTCATTTATTGTACCTGTTTCCTCTTACATCTTCTGTGTCTGGATTCTCACTGCCGTGATACACTGCCTTGGGGCTAGTTATACGTATAAGCAGTGCTTGAAGTGGGGTGGTATGAGCCGCTGTAGCATATCGACAGTTCCTGGGCCATATGCAAAAACATTCCACTGTGCTTCTTTTCCGAGATAGTTATGGTGCCATACTGGCATATTTTTTCTTCACTTCAAGCATTGTATATGAATTGGCGTCTGTGGTGTTTTGAACTTGTGACTGATTGATACTTTTCATAACTGATTTAATCGTTATAATTGATTAATTGTTGCAGCCCCGGTCAGAGGAAAGATGAGGATCAACAGAAGGTTGCTGGAGGGAAGCCGGATGAAGAGGAACTGAATAAATTCCAGTCACAAAGTCGGATAAATAGAACTGACCAACTTAATCCCCCTGATCAGGCAGGACAGTCTGCAGCGCACTTACCTCAGGAAAAGATTCCCGGGATTTCAGAGGAGCAACAACAGGTTGCTGTACAGCGTCTACCCAGTACAGATGTGATCCAGCAGCAGCAGCAGCAGGAAGTTAGTGAAAAACAGAATAAGCAAAACTTGCCTCAAAGTTTCGCCTTCGAAAATAAGCAAAGTTTCCAGCAACAACAACCACCAGTCGAAGTAGGAGTGAATCCTAACAAAATTCCGCCTCAAAATTTCCTTAGTGATGATAAAAAAAGCTCCCAGCAACAGCAGCCAGCAGAAGAAATTCCGCCTAAAAATTCCACAGCCGGGAACGACAAGCAGCGTTTGAATTCAGGTGGCTCTCAGCCGGACAATCAACCATTGGTTCCTGAACTCAATTCCAGTCTGACGGCTGCCGTCTTGCACCAGCAGAGAATGGGGTCTTCCGTTCCAGATGCTGGTCAAAGTTCTTCTTGGCAGCAGAGAGGTCAAGGCGGTGGTGAACCGGAAGTGTTGAAACGTGAAGAGAGATCAGCGGTGGTACAGGGACTAAATGGAACTGGCAGTCAAGACCAGCAACAGACGTAAGATAATGTATTGTCAGTATTAACGTGGGGGTTGAAGAATGTGTATAATAGCACTATAGCCACAAAGGTAACACGTCTTGGTGCTATGGACCATCACCTGCTGTGTTACTTGTCAACAAATATGTGCCCCACTTTAACTAGATTTACATGTCTGAGTTAGATTTACAGGTCTGAGTTGACCTTGGTAGTTGGTTATATACCAAGATGATTTCCCTGTTTGCATTTAGTTATCCATCCATGTAGTAACCACTTGACAGTGACCCAACTAGGAAGCAAACCTTGGAGCTATTGATTGTAAGTCAAAATAATGTTTTAACCATTATGCGGTCAAGCCCTCTTTAGCGGGGGACGAACATGATGTAAAACATGAGAATGGGGCTTTGTGAAATTTGACATGATGACAATGTGGTAATGTGCTTAGATATTTAGCTAAAATTTTGTTCAGCCATCTGGTGGCCAGTACTGAAGGCAGGGGAATGCAAAGTGGCTGCTATACGTTCTTTTATTTGGTTCAGTTAATGCAGCATTATATGCTGCGTAATAATAGCAAATGAGGTAATGTGCTAAAAGAATTTCACATAATGAGTTGTTTGTGCAGGTAAAAGCAGTTCTTCTAAAATGTGTACTTTATGAGTTATCCTGATAGGTTACAGTACTTTGCTTTTATTACTGTCCACATGTGAATTCAATTAAATCTTTGACAGATGAGAAATGGATAACCCTCCCCCCCTGAACATAATCGCCACTGGCAAGATCTGCCAGACAAAAACCTCTGGCTGGGTGTAATCGGACAGAATTTCTCCATCAGAACAGTCCCTGGGATATAATTCCACCACATTTATGAAACGTTGACATTTTATACAATATACAGGGTACGGCAGAAAAAAGTAGCTGCCTAAAGTTTTTCGTCGTTTTCTCAGCAACTATTTGGCATTTTAATTTGAAATTTTACAGATTTATTTCCTGAAAAGTTATACAACTAACTGCTGACTAAAATATGATTCATTAAAAATGCCAAATTATAGATTTTTTAACATGACTGCCTACTGATTAAGCAGCATTAAAAAATGTTCAAGCTACAACACCAGTTCAGTAACATCGTTGAAACAACACAGTTAACTAATGATCAGATGCCAGAATTCCAGTGTCACTGTGAATGTTTGAAGTGTCCACCACAGCTTTAAGCTCCAACACAAGTCTTCAGATGCTTAATTTGAGAAGACTTTCACAGCCTTATCGATAGGTCCTTGTGGCAGGTTGCCCCAGATAACCTGTGTATGCTGGAACGCCCTCCTGCTGGAAGATAAATCCAGTGGGCATCAGACGATTGCTTTAAAAGAATGGTAATTTAGTGATAATTTATAAACAAAATAAATTACTGTTTATCAAACGTCACTGATGTCAAAAGTAACGTGGTAACCTGTTTTCGAAAATTAAATAGCATCTTTTAGCGTGAACATTTTTAATGCTGAAAAATCGGTAGGCAGTCATGTTAAAAAATCTATAAGTTAGTTCGTTTTTCAACAGAATCACATTTCACTCAGCAGTTAGATGTAAATTGTTTCTGTAAATAAATATGTAAAATTTCAAATTAAAATTCCAAATGGTTGCTAGGAAAATAACGAAAAACTTTGGGGTCTACTTTTTTCTGCCGCACCCTGTAGCTACAGACTATGGAAAAGGCATGTGACTTTCAAGTAAACCCTCTGGACCGATGGAAAATGGACACATTCCTCCGGGATATAATTCCACAGACATTTGCTGAGGAATGGTCGGTGGGCACGTTAAGCAAGGCTTGACTGTCTTATTGTACTGTTAGACATGTGTGGTGTCTTGCAGGCAATCTGCCAATGCACCTTTATCAGCCAGTGGTGGTCCATCTGCCGACCAGTCAGAGCAACAGCAGGCTTTAGCTGAGATAGGACAGAGGCTGAAGAGAATCGTTTCCGACAGCCAGGCCACTGGGGACTTGGCCCGTCGAGGTCCACCTCCGGAAAGTAAGGAGAGTAATGTGGGTGTGGTTGGGAGATCTGATGATGTGGGGGAAAACCGTAACCAGAATACTGCTAAGCCGAGTTCTGACATCTTAACTACACCTGTCCCAGCCGAGCAGGCACAGCGGGTGGCAGGAAATTCCCAGGCTCAGCCAAATAATCAGTCAACTTTGGAGGTCGCGAAGGCCCCAAGCAGGGATGCGACTGGGGACAGCAGTGGGTTGGAAATGCGGGTGAAGGCCCCTGCTGTGCTGGACCAAGGTGCACAAAGTGCCGCTGACAGAGGTTTGGCTAATGCAAGCCAGCCACTTTCACAGTCAGCAGGAAACACGCCGGACAAAGATACACTTCAAGCTGCTGCTGATGCAAACAACAAAGGGTCTCAGGCTGAACCTAGTAGGGACACAGGTCAGTCTCCGGCTGCTCTTGATAGAGACAGAGATCAGTCTCCAGTGGCTACTAATACAAACGATAAAGATTCTCAGGCTGCTCCAACTACAGATACTAAACAGTCTCAGACTACTCCAGCAGCAGACAACAGACAATCTCAGGCTGAACCAAATAGGGACACAGATCACTCTCAGGCTGTATCTAATACTGACAATAAAGAGTCTCAGGCAGTACCTAACAGAGACACAGGTCTATCTCAGGCTGCTGCTAGTAGAGACAGAGATCAGTCTCAGGCTGCTGTTAATGCAGATGTAGGTCAGTCACAGGCTGCAGCTAACACAGGCAGTAAACAGTCTCAGGCTCCACCAAATACAGACAGCAAAGTGTCTCAGGCTGTTCCTAACAGAGACACAGGTCAATCTCAGTCTCAGGCTGCTCCTAATGCAGACACGGGCCAATCTCAAGGTCTTCCAAATACGGACAACAGACAGTCTCATTCTGTACCTGCTGCAGACACAGGTCAATCTCAGGCCTCTCTTAGTAGAGATGCAGGCCAGTCTCAGGCTGCTGCTAATGCAGGCAACAGACAGTCTCAGGCTGAACCTAGTAGGGATACTGGTCAATCTCAGGCTGAACCTAATACACAGAACAAAGAATCTCAACCTGCTTCTAACAGAGACAGCAAACAGTCTCAGGTAGATGCAGATCAATCTCAGGCTGTACCTAATAGAGACACTGGTCAATCTCAGGCCTCTCCTATAAGAGATGCAGACCAGTCTCAGGCTGCTGCTAATGCAGACAACAGACAGTCTCAGGCTGAACCTAGTAGGGATACTGGTCAATCTCAAGCTGTACTTAATAGAGACACTGGTCAATCTCAATCTCGGGCTGCTCCTAATGCAGACAACATACGGTCTCAGGCTGCTCCTAACAGAGATACAGGTACCACGTTGTGATACTGCCTTTCAAAGTTATTGATCATTTTCTTTGTGAAATATTTGTTTAGTAACAAACATGACCTTTAATAGCGCATGAAAATACGTTTTGAAATCTGCAAACGCTCGTGAAAAAACATCTGGTGTGACTAAGCTAAAGCTGTCTATTTTTGTTTAATCGCCTAGTTTTTCCAGAGTTATTCTGAGTTAGGCCAAGGCCCAAAACTTGAAACTTTGGTGAGTGTCAGATCAGGAATTTTGAAAGTGACACAGAAATCGGTGCATTCCTGCCATGTAGGTTTGGTGTGTGCAACTGTGCATAGCTAGGCAGATGACCGCATTTCTTTGGCAGTACAGTGATGTCATCTAATGTAAAATGTCCAGTAGACACTCCATGTGTTCATTTAAACATACAGCATATATTCCTGGCATTTATTGGAGATCTGGCATTTATTTGTACAAGTGGCGAATTACCCAGTACCACTACAACAAGTGCTGCTGCAGCTGCAGCTATCTATATGAGAACTGCAACTACTACTACTACGCCACTCAGCATTTACTTAGGATGTCGTGTTTATTTGTACAAGTAGCAAGTACCCCCAGCATTTAACGTTGACCCTGTGTTTATTAGATGTTTTACATGTTTGTTGGTTGAAATTCGTGCACAGGTGGAGCTGTCTAACTTTGTCTGTCCTTGCCATATCAAGCAATGCAGCAGCAATGCCAAATTACAATGTGATAGAGCAACAGTTTTACGGACCGTATTTTCTCGCCAGTTATTTTTGTGTTATGCTTGTTGTTCCACAGGTTGCCTTGAATTGTTTTCACAGTGTTAAGTGTTGGTAACATTTGTACAGCTTGCAGTTACCAACTTACTGTCTGGTTATTACGCTGCTATCTTATTTATTGGTCGTAGGTTAAATGTGCCTGTCTTTACAATTGTACATAAAGTGTTGTCGAATAACCTTGTTAACATGATTGTTTCCATGGTTGTGTTGCTGATGTGGCCTTTAACTGCATTAGTGATGGAACTGTTTCACATTTTGTCCGAGCGATGTTAGCTGTTATGATACTGTGCATTCCGGAATCTTGTGGGTAACATCTTTACCCTGACAATGTGTGATGTTGTACATATCAGACTTAGTCTAGGATCTTTGATGTTGGTTAACCATAATATCGTTTTTTTGACGCAGAGCAATAATCTTTTGAATTAGCGAATTAGCTATGGTGATTCTGTCTTGGTGTTTCGGTGTCTGTCACATCTCGGTACCGTTCCAACACCAGGTGAGATAGAGACTTTGGGTTTTCACCATGGGTCTCTAGTATTTCGTGACAAAATTTCATGCTGTGAAATTAATATCTAACATATTTATTCAAAAAAAAATTCCAAAAAATTACAATGGCACCTATAGGGAAAATTAAACAATTCTTTCTACGGTCATAACTTTGGCTGTGTATAAGATAGAGTCGTAATTTTTGGTTCTAGGGTATGGTTTTCGGGGATGGCCAATCTAACGATGTCATTCAAATCTACCCCAGACTCCCTGGTTGCCATGGCAACGAAATTTGGGACAAATGGGCTATAACTTGGCTTCTGTTAGAGATATTTGCGAGATCTTTGTGTCTATCATAACAAGCAATGGTGACGTGCTTGTTAATGGTATCAACATTGATGATCTTGCATGAATGCGAACCTAGAAAATAGAGGATTTTGTGCGATTTTTGGTTGCAGAAGAGTGAAGTGCGACGAAATGGATGGAGATAAATCGATATTAGCTGCGAACAGGAACTGCCATAAGCTCTCGCGCGTCTCATGAGCTTTAGCTCAGATTTCTTGTTTATGTTGATATTGGCCTATTAAGGCGATGTAACTGAACTGAACTGAACTGACAAACTGACCGATGGGCAAGCAGGGCAAGTCCATTGGTCATTGGTTGACATGTACATGAGCATTGGCCACCGACGCCATTAAACAGTGCCCACTGTGATGCATTACTCCTTGGCTAGTTCGTCAAAAAAACAACTATATCAGTTCGGTTTAGTTCAGTTACGTCGCTGTGTATGTGCCTTTAGACTCCCAGTGTAACGTAGTCCTCAGATTTCATCCATCTCTGTCCTGTACTGTCTCCTCTATCTTCCTCCAGCCGTACTTGAAGGGGCCATATGCATAACAACGTCGTAACTTTACTTCCAAACTAAAATCAATTTGCTTTGTTCGTAGTGCAAAGTCGGTATGCATAACAATGTCATAGCACTAGTCAGGCAACTACGTCCAAACTAATGCTAGTCGCTCTAGCGACCTGTCATAAATATTTAGTCGGTCGTTGTCAATGTAAACTAACGTCGCTAAAGAGCAGCTGCAATCACGTCATGCATCGTAGATAATTTCTGGTGAGTCATTTACGCTGTTGAAACCAATTCCAGTATTCCAAGTTGCTGAATAGAACATTTAGCGTTCGATACATTTTGTTTATTTGCATCGCGCATTCTTACTTAGGCCATGAAGCGGTAATTAGGCCCAAGCACGCCCGAGATTGCAGCAGACGACAAGTTTGCCTATGTCTATTTTTAGCTGCACGATGAGCGAGGCTGGGCACGTTTATGCCAGGAAATTCCAGAGTCAAACTACCCGACGTTAACTACATCGTGACGTAGCCAGTTGCTCGCTACAACAGCGTTTTGCATGCCATCGAACGTAACTTTCTAGTTTGGAAGTAGTTAGTCGTGAGGTAGGCCTTACGTCCAAACTAATCTACGACGTTGTTATGCATACCGCCCCAGCTGTCCATTTTTTTCTCGGAATCTTTTCCAGGTGTTCTTGGGGTTGCCTTCTTTCTCGGTAGCCCTATCATGCATTATCTACTCCAGTATCTGATTGGATAGTGTTGTCATTTTCTTTGCAGGATGTAAACCCTGCTCACTCACTTATTCTTTGCTTTTTTTGTAGCAAATTGGTTATTATTTCTACACGGAAGAATACACATCTGCTCTCAAAGTGTGTAATAAATGCTGCTTTTAGGGCATGTTGTACTTTTTTATATACAGTGTTTTTGTCAGCGATCAAAACCTTGGAATTATTCTTCTTTTAGTGAAAGAACATGCATTTTTGCTAGTAAGGATGCAAATCCTTTAATGTACCCTGAAAGCCTATATGACATGTACGTGTGAGTCTGTGTTTTGTGTTAACTTCAGGAAGTCTCGTTTTCTCATTTCTGTTAGTTTGTATTTTTTTTATTTTGTTTATGTTCAATTACAGTGAAGAATCTCTTTTGGTCTTCCCACACAACAGTATGACAGTTTTTGTTAGTTTTGTTTTTATTGTTTTTCTGCTGAAGAAACCTGACAGAGCTACACTGTGTGCAAAAAATGCACTGTTGCAGTGTACCACGCTAGTACATAACACTGTTGTAATGGTGACAATCACGGTCAATGGGAAACACTAGATTTTGGGCACCCATGGCCCCTGTAACTCCTGAAGCAATTGACTTTTCAAGTGGGTGATTGCATTTGCCCCACTGGTGCAGCAAAGGGATGAAATGTAGTGGTTTTAAATGTGCTTTGTTTTCTATTTCTTTTATTCGATATCATCTTGTCATCTAATTTGACTAACAACTGGTTTTAATTGTTTTGTTGGGTATGGTTGTTTTGTTGTTGTTTCATTGTTTGTTCTGCTAATACCATTGGGTATTGACAAGAAATGATGTCTCTGAAGCAAGCCAGATATGTCTGTAAATATCTCAGTTGCATGCCAAGGCTAGATTTTGATGAAATTCTGCAGTAAATTTTCCAAGAAGGGCAACTTCTTCCCACCTTCTGCCAGTTGCTTGTACACTCCACTCCATAATTGCTGTCATCCAAAGTGAATTTGTTTTTTATGGATGCTTGCTATGCATCTGAGAGGCAGTATATTACATGTTTATTGTTTCTACACGTTTGTCCTTTTCTGGGTGGTAAAGGCCCCATGCCATTGCTTTTGGCCAGGCTACCCATGGCTTTGCTTTGCATATTGCATGTGCCAAATTGTAATATTTATGCCAGTAGTCAGATTTGTAATGCACTCTGAGGTCGTAGTTTCAGATACACCAGTGGCATTTATCCATTGTACACAATGGTTTGAGTTAATGGTAGCACATTCGTCCCAGTCAACAACGTTATACTCCACTGTACAGTGGCATTATCATGCGTTAACCAAGTAGGCATGGCAGGAAGTTGCATTTTTCTAGCAAATTTTAGATAGAGATGTGGGTGCTCAAAGTTCAACCTTGCCCCTGACTTTTCAAAAATGGAGTTTTCAGTCCCACGTTTTGCACATTTGGACGAAAATTTTCTGGCAAGAAGATTTTCTGACGGCACAAAATTTAGGGTGCAATCCCCCCAGCACGACGTCACTATGTCACATAAGGCTTACAAAGCCACTTGTCTACCCATTCCAGATTGTTTTTGTCTACATATCAGCTTGTTAGCAATAACAAATGTTGTATTGCTTTATGAACGTTTTTGTTCGTTGCCGTGCCTTACAACATGCCAATGGCAGTTATTATTAGCAAGCTTTATGCAGAGGCTAGAGAATCCCGGTTAAACATAACTGACTTCAGTACTTGAAGTTAAAGTTTGAAGTAGTTCACCGATACCATCTGAGCCAGAGAAAATAAGCATTTCTGTAGAAAAACATACGAGGGTCATCCCAAAAGGTTCAGGCCTCGACATATTAGACAATAATATTTTCTACAATCTATACATTAGTGAAACGTCCATCCTTTATGAACTCTAATGAGTCGGTTGCAGATATGACGTTGTTGTAATTTATGACGCCATATAGCTCTGAACCGAAACGATTTGGAGCGCTAACACAAACAGCATAAAATCAGGCTCACTGTTGCATGACAATTTTCCAGTCTGTAGCTAGGTTTACCAAAGTGGAGCCCTGTTGGCACTGATTTTGTGAAAGCCCTAACAAATACGTTTGTGAATTTTTTTATTTGCATATGTGAATATACAATAGCCCACATTTGCGCTAGCCGCAAATAAGAGCATTTGAGTCAGTTACAACTTCACACAAATACGAGGAGCATTCAAAAATTTTTGAGCTTCAGTATATTGGTCAAATTTTTTTTTATTGTCTATATATATATATTGCATATTCATTTGAGCAGATTGCGGAAGTGACGTCATTGTAATTTATGACATCATGGAGCATTAAGCTGAAACGATTTGGTGCACTAATGCAAGCAGCATTTGAATCAGGCTGATTGTTGCATGAAACTTTCAGTCTGTAGCTGGATTTGCCAAAGTGGGGCTCCTTGGCATTAGATTTTTCGAAAGCCCTGACATCTAGATTTATGAATTTTTCATTTGGGTTTGTGAATATACTAAAGCCTAATCTGTGGTAGCTGCAAATCAAAGCACTTTAGCAAAAATATGACACAGTGCCAATATCTGATAGTATTAGAAAAATTTTATTAAAAATTTAACTGTTAATTATATTAGTTGTGTTAATGAAAGGCCAATCGGGATTTGTGACTAGTTACATGGGCCCCCGATCAGCAGGGGGCTAGGAGGGGCCCGGAAGCAAGCCCTGCGCTATTTCCCCAAATTTCAGCACTGCAGTCTAGTCCAAAGTCTCAGTTACCCAGCTGGCTCTTCACGACTGTGACTTTCTACACTAGGACCACTCTGCATACAGCAACGACCTTACCCCCAGTGACTATTATCTGTTTTGAAGTCTGAAATCTGATAATGACGGTGTTCGCTATCCATGATGATGAATGACTCAAGCCTCTTTCGTTGACGCTGGAAATCGGTTCTATTTAATGCTTTGTGACGTCATAAATTACAATGACGCCATATCCGCCACCAGCTTATTAGAGTTCGTAAAGGATGTACGTTTCACTAATTTATAGATTGTGGAAAATACTGTTGTCTAATATGCCGAGGCCGGAAACTTTTGGGATGACCCTCATACACTGTGAGGCATAAAAAAACACACCCACATTTTTTTTACCATAACTTGAGGAAGGGTTATCCAATTTTAATAATTTTTGGTTCACATATTGCTGACACAACTGGCCATCAAATGGCCGTTCAGTTTCCCACCTCAGCCAACGTCTGCTTCTGCACTACCTGGGTAACAGACAAAATATGCATTAAAATCAACAAAAAAACGTTATACAATTTCATCTTTCGGATATGTGGCCGCGAACAGCCAATCAATTACAAGGTTTGACTGTTGTGCAGCAGCACATCAATTAAATAGGCCTAACATGCAGGAATATTGATGAATTCAAGAAACGACTGGTGAAATATGGATTGGTCTGGATCAGTGAATGGAGAAAGTGTCTCCGAGCCGAGCTCATGTTCATGGGCCAACATTTCAAACATTTTTGTAGGCAGTTAAAAATGGACAATTAGATAAGCTATTAGCTAAAAACGATGAAAATATGGACAAAATGTGTGTTTTGTGTGTTGTTTTGATTAAGCAATAGTACTAATATGGTTAAAAATGCAATATTTGTTCGTTTTCTTTTCCCAGGTAGTGCAAAAACAGACGATGAATGAGGTGGTAAATTAAACAGTCATTTGATGGCCAGTTGTATCAGGAATATTCTTACCAAAACTTATTGCAATTCGATCATTTTTCTTCAACTTATGATGAAAAAAATTTTGGTGTGATTTTTTATGCCTCACAGGGTAGTATCTTGGTCTTGGAAATTCGTTTTTTTGTCCTGGAAATCCAGTAAGAAATGGTATTGGCAAGACTGAGTGAATCATGTATCAGATGCTCATATTTGTTGCCGGCTGTGGCACACAGTGTAGCTGTTTATTTGTTTAGGGGGTTGGTGGCTTGTGTTAACAATGAAGCGAGTTGTGTTATTTTTAGACTGTTGCCTGTTTCGTCACTGTTTGTTTTTGTCTGTGTTGAAAAAATATCTTGAAGTGGGACCGTATGGACCGCTGTGGCATACCGGCACTTCCTCGACTGACTGGAAGGCATATCGGCACTTCTTTTTTTTGAGAAAAATCATACTGGTATGCTTTGCAGGCTATTTTGTGAGATTTAGGCAATTAGTCGGTGATGTTTGCATCAATCATGGCCAAAATAGCGCTAGCTTGAGGGTAGGAATGGAAGGAAGGCACAGCAACCATACTGGCACTTATTTTTCCCCACTTCGAGCTCTGAAAAAAAGTTTTTTTCTGGCTAACTTATCAGTTCTTGCAGTGGTAGTTTTATGCATTGTGCAACGGTTTCTTTCTTACTGAAGTCCATCATCATACTGGCGCTGTGCATGTTTGCTTATCATTATTATTATCATTGTTACTGGACAGGTGAACTGTGCCGTAATCTTATTAATGAAGTCGGTGAATGAGTTAACAACGGCTCCCATCAGCACAAAATAGGCAATGAAGTCACTGGTGTTCGTGTTAGGCTGTTACATGTATTGCCACTGTATACATTTTCCTGTGTTTAAGGCTGTTTTGCTGGCTAACTTATCGGTTATTGTGTTGGTATTTTAACTGACTTGCATTATGTGTGACCAGAAGTAAACAACAAATGACAACCAGAATACTCGAACACATTTTCATGAAGTTTCAGAACAGAAACAACAAAATGAACACATTCACAAATACCAGAATGGTTGAGAAATCACTTTTAATCATGTTAACTGCGGTGACTGTTTAAATCACATCATTCACGACTTTTTTGTGAACAGTCATGATTAGATGACAGAAAGCCCTTACTAATGAACATTGATGTAGAAATGTTAAAATAAAGCATCAGAATTCCAGCAAAAACCTAATAAAAAATTAAATATTCAGTAACCTAATGGAAACAAATGAAAGTCGTTTTTAGGAGATTTCTGTTGTGAAATGCTAGCATTTATTCTGATCATTAAGGCACATGCTAAACTGAAATTATTACAAAACTAGAAATACTTTCTACGAGGTATCTGTCCCATTGCCACGCTGCATAGCCTAGCAGCTGCATATAAGGGTGGGGGGTAGGTGCAAACAGGGCACAATTATTTTTCACGGGGGCCAAGTTATAGTCAATTTTGTCCCAAAATTCATTGCCGGGGCAACAAGGGTCGTCAAGGAAGGAATTCAAATGACGCCATCGGATAGCGCGGGCCCGAAAATAGGGGGTGCATAAAAACAGCAAGCAATTATCTTTCATGGGGGCCGAGTTATAGTCAATTTTGTCCCAAAATTCGTTGCCATGGCAACAGGGTTCGGCAGGAGAGAAATTTAGATGATGCCATCGGATAGCCCGGACCCGAAAATAGGGGGGTGGATGCAAACAGCGTGCAATTATCTTTTACGTGGATGGAATTATACCGCTTTAAAGTCTCCATAGGCTGCAATGCAATTTTTTTTAAAATTGAGGTAAAATAGGGGAAGGAGTTATCAGATTTTTATCCCAAACAAACTCGATCTTACTTTTTGGGTGCTGAATCACTGTGCAAAATTTCATCAAAATCGAATCAAAATTGCGGCCGTAGGAATGTTTACAGACAGAATGACAGTGTGACATAAGTGATTTTATAATCTGTCACATGCTATGCTATAGCAATGGGACAGATAAATATTTTACTACACCTTTAGCTGAACAGTTTATACCTGTCTGTCTCTCACTTAGTCAACAGTGGTCCACAACAGCGTCGTAGGTGACACCGAAAGTTGTGTGACACCGAAAGTTGCAATTTTCCGACAGAGAATATCATGCCCTTAAATATAAAAAATGGGATTTCAGCCCAAAATTTTGCATTCTTGGACAAAAATATTTGGACAAGGTTCTACGACAGCCAAAAATTTAGGGTGCACATTTTCCCCTACGGTCCCTCTCCCTCCCACACCATGATGCCACTAGTGGTTCACGCCGTATTAGCCGATGTCTTGACAGCAACGATGGCGTAACATCGCGGTGAGACAACAGCATCAAACAGTGGGATGATGAATGCATCTGCAACGTCTTCCTGCAACGTACAATGCCTTTCAATATCAATTTTCACTTTCAATTTTTGAAATCAGTCAATATCTGTTGAAGATACGGACAGGAGTTCAGTGCCATGTGTTTTTTCTGACTCGCGGTGTAGACAGCACACCATTAATGTGGCTGACTATAGGACTAAAACATTACACAGAGGAAATTAATGCTTTGACAGCTCTAGTTAACATATTTCAATCCCCACCCGATAACCCAAATCGTGACATTTTCAGGGTTGAAGTTGTTCTCAGAACCAACACGGCTGTAAAAATGTTAACTAAGGATGGTCAAATTAAACAAGCAATGTGCTGCATACCTTTTTCCACCATAAGGTTGGATGCTCAGCAATAAACCTCATGATTAATGTAACATACGTTCATATAACTAAATTATCTGATTCAATTAACCCATTCATGCATAGCGTCCCAAAAATGGGACACCTAGTTTGACGCTACATCAAAAAATAAGTCATGCAGTAATGGGTTATACAACTATCAGTGCATATGGAGCGTTGAGTACGCTATCTACTACAATTAATTTGCTTCGTGCTGCGGGTTAATACTGGACAAAATCGTTGCAAAAACCCGACA
>Ga0056128_1002469_pt1 | contig 21987 bp, 9 predicted proteins | sample WorMetLIZISLAND2_FD_71113 | JGI IMG/M metagenome (GOLD analysis project Ga0056128, IMG submission 71113) | Marine gutless worms symbiont microbial communities from Max Planck institute for Marine Microbiology, Germany - Olavius geniculatus... ... | reverse complement strand
CACAACGTGGGCCCATACTACTTTTACTGGTCTCAAATTTAGACTTCCAACACTTCCAAAAAGAAGAGCCTTGTTTTTTAATAAGAGCTTTATGTAACTCATTCGAGTAATATTCTCTTTGTTCACGTTGCCTTTTGCGAATAGTATTTTTATAAAGGGTTTTGTCTTTTTTATAAATTTCAAAAATAGGACCCGAATGGGGTTTGCCAGCAGACTTTCACGATCTACATGAGGCTATAGACCTCTCCTTCATTTCGTCTATATTATTATCCCACCTGTCCATTTCCTTCCCTCTCCCAAGTGGATTTGTCTTAGTTTGTATTAGATACCTAAAGTTTAGAGGAAATAGCCACTTGTGTCTGTTTTGCAGTGTCTTTACTTTGGTTGTTCAGGGTAGACACTAGTATTCAGTCTGTCGATTTTTTTATGAGTTGTGGTTTAATATTATGTGGCATGTCATTAAATGGAAATACAATTGTGACCTCCTTTGCCTAGTTTTTCACCAGTCTGCAAACGAAATCATGGAATTTTTTTCAAGCTTTTAAACTTTTATGGTATGTGTGCTTGCATGTCTATTGGGGGAGGGGGGCAGTGAGACAAGCCAGTGCGGTGCTGACCACCATAGTCATACACCCATTCTTACTGTGCTATGACGGGATATAGACAAACATATCAGAACAGGCCCACTACATACTGCCATGTATGCAGCCATCCCCTCATAGTGAGTGAGTAGTTTCTTAACGGCACATCAGCACAAAATAGGCCATTCACGTATGGCACTGAATGGCCTATTTTGTGCTGATGTGCCTTTAAGAAACTACTCACTCACTTTGAGGGGATGGCTGCATACATGGCAGTATGTAGTGGGCCTGTTCTGATGTGTTTGTCTAAATGTGTGTTAGGCTGCGGTGAGACGAGCCAGTGCCCTGCTCAGCAGTCAAAAACCTGTTCTGGTCAAGAAGACTCGTGGCAAGAAGAAGGAATGAAGTCTTGACGTCTTAATATCAGCTTTTTTGCATGGCTATATTTTGTTTGGTGACATTTGTCTTTAACTGGCATCTCACTGCTGTTTTACCGAGTTCAAAATACCAAAGTACAGTTGGCTGTAACTGGCATCTGGTGTACGACTTTTTTATTCAGTACAAAATACACAAAGATGAGACATTACATAGGGTTTATGGCTGTTTTTTCGTGGTGCGGAATTATCATATTTAGCATTATTGTGAAATGATTAATGTTTACATCTGTTTAAGGCGTATGCAAAGTGACTAAACTGATCTGAATCTCCGTTCAGTTTAGTTAACTTGCATCTAATGGCCAATTCACACATATGATGCTGCTCAACTGTTGTGACTGGGCTAAAATGCAGTGACGTCATTAGCGCTGTGACGTCACACTGCTGACCTCGCGTTGTTTACTAGCAGTCGAATTGAGTTGCGTCGGCAATTCAAGTTCACACAACGCGACTCAGCTTACAGTTGTCGTAGGTGTGAATTGGCCATAAACGGTGTACTTAGCGAACGAACTGAAGTACGTCATTGTACAGGGTGGTCCAAAAAACGGCACAAAGTTTATGGCACGATAATTTTGCAACCGTACATCACAGAGTCATGCGGTTTTCAGCAAAATGTTATGAAAGAAATTCTTTACACGACTAAAGTCAGGGTTTAAATACAGCAGTTAAATATTCTTCGTTTTGCTGCTGGCAAGTGAACTATTGAAGAACAGAATTACTTTCAATGTACCTTGGTCCATATGGTCCATAAAAACATGCCACTATTATTTTTTCAATAGCTCCGTGAAACATTGGCCAATTTGAATAATTTTTGGCAAGCGACATTAAGAAAAAACTTGACGCAAAGGTCTGTAGTTTTGGCCACCTCACTTTAACGTTGTCGCTACACCACCGTGTTAAGTGCACAAGTCATTGTTTGGCCATTGGCAACAATGAATTCCTATCGGGTAGCATATGCGTCTGCTCAGAAATTATAAACTGAATAGCGACAAATGCAATTAGCAATTATTATCACTCAAAAAAAAATCACGTGTGTCACATCACATCATTTTCATTTTAGCATGTGCTCAAAATGTTCTGCAGCACAAACGCAAGCGGTAGACCGTAGACGTTGACACCATTTGCCAACAGCACGTTCAGTAACTGCATGACTCAAGCAGCCCACTCGCTGTTGATGTATCATTTCAGTTTGTCGACTTACAGTTTTAAAATAAAGACAAAGTAACAAACTGTCAATGATTTTGTGGTCTCGGTAATTTTGTGAGCTGATGAATGCACTGCCCAGTATGATTCATTGTTGTCAATGGTCAAACTACGACTTCTGCATTCCAAAAAGTAGTGTAGCAACAATTTTAGGGCGAGGTGGCCAAAACTATAGACATTTGCGTCAAGTTTCTTTCTAATGTCGCATACCAAAAATTATTAAAATCGGTTAATGTTTCATGGAGCTATTGGAAAAATAAAAGTGGCACGTTTTTATGGACCGCAGTGTCGAGGGTAATAGTGTTTTTGCATAGTTCAACTGCCAGTGGCAATAACAAAGAATATTTTACTGCTGTATTCAAATACAAATATTTTTTTTGGAACATTTTGCTGAAAACCACATAACTATGACGTACGGTTTCAAAATTATGGTGTCATAAACTTTGTGCCGTTTTTTGGACCACCCTGTAGTTTTGTTTATTTCTTTTGCTTTGTACACGCTTTTATGAAGTTGCAGTAGATTTCAGGGGATGTGTTATGGTACCTATGGTAAATTGAACGTGTCTCAGCCATTAGACAATACTGCAACTAACTTGAACTAAGTTAAAATTTCAGTTTCCTCCAGTACATTTTTGAAACGTCTATTTTTCTCAAAAGATTTCTGAGACAACGGTGGCTAGGCACACTTGAATAGAAAAACTGAAACATCAATAATACTGACTTATTACGTTTTTGTACACTTCAACACTGGACTGATCGAATGAAAATTGATCACAGATAGTGACTGATATTTATAGATATCTTATCATGTACGGTTAAATAATTTTTCAGAAAGAATATGATAAAAACTTGTAGCAATACTCGTGTTCAACTTTTAGGTCTACTTTTTTGTGTGATTTATACTGCGCGGTCAGTCGTTACGCCACTGAACTGTGCGTTGAAAATTGCGGCCAAACCGCTGGAGATGGCGACAGTTACTTTTGACAGCTTATAGGATATTTCCATATCGCTCTATTCAACCGTACCATCACTGACCATATTACAAACAGACAACAAGCATAAAGTCGTGTACCTCAGTCGCGACAATTGAGGTCGGCCAAAAGTTTTTTTTCACATTTTACAAAATGTAAATAACCCATCACTAGTTTCAGTTTACTTCCAATACTACTTCCGGTTATAGGAAATGTCAACAAACAGAGCGATGGAAGCTTCGACGGGTAAAAGGTGAATTTCTAGTTTATATGATGTGATTTTATGACATTTGGAAATGCAGAATGTTTATTTAACACTTTAGTGGCATTGGGCGTGTTTGGGATGTGCCAGAGGCTCTGAGCTACCAGTGATCTATTGGACATTACCCATCTACGACATTTCTCGCAAGAGTATGTGTACATTACTGGAAAAGAAGAAAAGAAATAATACTTCTAATGTCTCTGTGTGACATTTCTTTATGACTTGATTTACTAAGAGTATTTAGAACGATATTTTATCTACAAAGAATATAACTGAACAACCGTGCATTATGACGACTTTGGATTGAATTCATATCGCAAGGTGTTATCTGCCGTGAAAATTCGCGGACAATAAGTAGTCGATTTTCGCTATCTGCTGTGAATTTTCACGGAAGTTAGCATGAAATGCTTATCTGCCGTGAAAATTTATTAAAAATAAATACGGCTATCATTAGGCCTATCTGTTGTGAATTTGCATCGAAACAAAGTATAGTAAAATAATTGCCAGTGCTATTTAGTACAGTATGATCAGATTATACAGACAATAATAGTAGTGAGTCAGCAACTTCTGTAGCCATAGGCGTAGTGGTAGTCTATGTAGGCTAATCACTGGTAAGCGGCCATGGCTTTTCAGCTGATGTATTTCAAAAATGTATAAACTATACACAATGAATCAAAACGTGGCACTAAACTCTTGTCTATATTTTTGCCCGGACATTGGCAGTGAAAGAATTTTGCAAATCAGTCAGACTTGTGACCGTGGCAGACAATTTGCAACAAAACTGCATTGAAATTTCTATCTTGCCTAAAGTAACTACCAGATACCTTGCATAAGGCTGGCAGAAACTGTGGTGAAAGAAACAAGTTGAGCTTTCTCAACGTGCAAATTTGTCACCATACATACGAACTTGTAATTATTAGGTCCTAATTGTGTGATTATTTGATTATTTCCCAGCTTTAATATATAAGTTTCCGTACATCAATTTTCATGGCATATAACCAAAAGTAAAAAGATGCTTCCGTGAAAATTCACGGAAAATAAGTAGTCGATTATGGCTATCTGCTGTGAATTTTCACGGCAGATATAATCTTCGATTCATATCGGTGATATTTTACATGTTTGCAACTGTTCAGACTGCCCTAACAACTACTTTTCAGCAAATTTGAGCTATAGCACTTGTTGCTGCTAAATATTGTTGAAAAATTGATGTTCTACATGTGTGCATAACTGCATATAATGCAGTAATTGATCGAGCCTAACGGCATCTTAACATAAATACAATTTTTTGTTTTGTTATTATTTGAATGATGCTGTACAGATTCCAGTCAGTTGTTGTTATTTGAGAAAAAAAAACAATTTTATTTTATTGTAGTATGTAATTTGCCCTAGAACAGTTTCATTTCATGTCCTGTATGCTAGACACATTTCAGTAATGATAATTATATGTTCAGATCGGTGATCTGAAGGTACTGATTTTTGTCCAAGATTGTCAGATCGCCGATCTGAATGTGTCACTGTGCCTGTGCAAACAGATTTGCGGTCGGTGGGGATTAATTATTATTATTTTATTAAGGTTAAGGCTATGGTTAGTGTTGAGGTTTATGGTTAGAGTTGGGCTTAGGTTTAGGGTTATGGTTAGTGTATTTGATAGAGTTACATGATGATAGATGGACACCCATATTAAAGATGTAACATTAGTTAGTTTATGTATTGGGGTCAACTGATCCAAGTCTGCAAACTTGGGCGACTGCACATAACCTGTGCAGGCCTGTCGAGAGCCACAGTGGGGCCCGGGGAAACATTTTCGCGGGGCCCATCTGGGGAGAAAATTCTTGATTTTTTCTTTTTAAAATGGTGCATTCTAGTGTACTTTATATTTTTGAGTGACGGTGGGGCCCCCAAACGTTGTGAAGCACAGGGTAGCTTACCCCCCGTACCCCACTCTCCCGACGGGCCTGAACCTGTGATATGCTGTAGGGATTGAGGTCGTCAGTAAGCCAGCTGTCGTGACAGCATGTGTGTGCGGCTGTACGAGCACCAATAGGCGTTTGTACCGCCGCAGACACATGCCATCATGGCAACACGCCTTGGAATGTTCAGACCGCTGATCTGAACATATCAATTTTTGCACACTTTTCAGATCACCAATCTGAAGGTATCTTTTTTTGTCCAAGATTCTCAGATTAGAGAGTGACGTGGTAATGGGGAAAGTGCTAATACCACGGTATTCGCGGTAAATGGGTAAATTTCTATGGTAATCCCACGGTAATGATAAAAAAACTAAGGTAGTACCGAGGTAGAGGTAAAAATTTGTGGTAGTTACCGCAGTAGCGGTAAAACTAAAGTAGTTCATTTACTGCTGCATGCATTGTATAAGTGAGCGTCATTCTGGACACTAGAATGCTCATTAAGGTCATGAATGACGTACGACCACAGTGTGCCACGCTGTATAGCTTTGCAGGAACACTGGGCACTTGTTTATCACCCATCAAGTAATTAGTGTCAGCCACGTTAGCGCACTGCACTGACTGCAGGAATTGAGGTCACAGATATCATTCCTGGGATCTACTAAGAGACGGCACAGACATGCATTAATGGCCCAGGTCTGGCTGCCTAGCAACACATGTGACTGGTGCTTCTCCCAAAGGTTTCAATGACGTGGGGCATACAGTCGTTTGTCACTGGCGTAGTGTTTCTACACGGACTTCATAATAAATTAGCCGCTATAGTCTACAAGTGGTATTTTGGTTTTTTATATTTGAAGACATTGAAAACAGTGTCAATCTGTTATAGCAATAGGCAGATTTTCATTAATAAAGATTATCATTAAGTGACATGAGTGGTAAAGTCCTCATCTTTAGACTTCAGATTCTAGGGTGCGATGGGGATGGGGAAATTTCTACAGTAATGGGGATGGGGAAAATTTGATGGGGTTGGAGCGGGGATGGGGACAATTTTATTTGCCCTATCACTCTCTATATCTCAGATCGGCAATCTGAACGTATCACCATGTTTTCAGTAATCTCTGTAGTCAGTATCTTCAAAACGCTTTGCTATAATTTGCGTCAGTGAAACAAGTCGAGCAGTTGGGGTCAAAGTAGCGTCACTGTCGTGTCAGTATCACCCAGATGCGATTCTGATGGAGGACTACCACGCTGGTGACATGATCTGCCCTGAGTGTGGTCTCATTGTTGGTGACAGGTAATAGCTTATCATAAGCCTGTCTGTGGTATCATTTATTGTAATGTAAACAAGTTGAATGGTTGTAATTTCACATCATGCTATGTTTACTATTAGTGCTAAAAATCTTAGTGTTGTAGTTAATCAGTTTCATGTATATGTTGGTAGGTTTTTAACAAAATAAATGGAGGGGTGAAATTTACAGATTACAATTCAGCATTTGCAAGGAATGAAATATTTCCCTAAAGTAAACTACGTGAAATATTTCCCCCAAATAAACTAGTTTGTCTTCCGAAACAGAAATGTAGTTGTATTATTGCACAATTCTAACCCTAACTCTAGTTGTAATAAACTACAACTGTTTTTAACAGGGTCATTTATTAACCATCATGCCAGTGAGCAAATAGAAATGATCTTGAATTGGAATCACATAACCTCTGTTTTAAATTTAGAGTGCCACCAAAATGTACTAAATTGGTCCGTGGGCCATTTAAAACCTTACATACATTTATTTGTTGGCTCCCCAATGACTGGAGGCACCGCCCAGGTCCCCAGGATGTCCACGTCTATGGACCCTGGAAGCCGACCTTCAGCTGCTCAACCACAAACTGAACTCAGCATGGCAACATGCCCAAGATCGAGCACAATGTATTGTGGAGCAGCTTGTGAAAATGGCTGTGCTGTAGCCTGGGGCATGCTCATGATGATGATATTGATTGCTTCTGAGCTGTATATAATCTATTATGGGTAATCTATGTGGGTGACTGTATATGGCAGTGAGTGTTGTGTGTGAAATCGTGTAGAGTGATTGACGTTGGATCCGAGTGGAGAACGTTCAACAACGAGAAAGACTCAAAAGACAACTCACGCGTTGGCAGCGCTGAGGTTCAGCCATTATGTTTGCTTCTTCTCTGAGGAGACCGGTTTACAATGAATTCTAGAAAAATGGCCCGGAAACTCATGGGAAAACGTAAGAAAAGAATGCTCTTGACAAACAGACTTAGACACAGAGAGCCGGGGATGTAGTGGAAAGAATAAGTATTATCTTGGAAACTATTGAAGTGTCGTTTGCTGACCTGATATTGTGCATTAAGTATTTTGTTTTATAATGCTCAGAAAATATAGAAAGAAAAACTTTATTTTGAAAACTTTGTTGGTCACAGTAGAGAATTCTAAGTTTCTTTCTAATGATATCTTGCTAGATAATTGTTTGCTTAATAGCACTAACTATAAAAATAATGATGATCAGTGAAGTTACTTGTATGTCGAGTCCAGTTAGGTTATTACTCAGATGCATGTTCTTTCATCGGTATATTGTCTTGGAATTGGACAAAGCCCTGCAGTCTGTGCTTCTGTCCGTGTGTACAGTGTACATATGTGTTTTTACGCTCAACAGCAGCTGCTGCTGTAGAGCGTTTTAGCCATCGCAATTTTGTCCGTTCGTTCGTCCATCTGTTTGTCACATGGGTGGATCAGTCAAAAACGGTGCAAGCTAGGATCACCAAATATACACCTTCGGCTGCCTGGAAGACTCTAATTTCAGAAACCGTAAAGCTTTTCCGAAAATTCGAAAGGCTTCACCCCGAACGAGGGCGCTAAATGAGAGGGGGTAGGGAAAATTGCGATATCCAGTTGATACGGTGTTGGCTGAGTGAGACACGTCACACCCTCTGGTGAGTACGAGTAAAGCACTATAAACACTAGAGCCACAGGTCATCTGGCGTCTTCTGGCGACTGACTTAGGCTGCGTTCACGTAAACACGAGTACGAGTCCGGCAGTGTATGGGTTCCCGTATATGACTTTTGGCAAACAGGAGTTTGCGTGCATTTCAATGGCGGCCGTTCACGTACATACGAGTACGGGATACCTGTTAATTTCACTCGTGTGAGTAGTTTCTGTGCAGTTCGTGTTTTTATTTAACTCGAAAAAATAAATCTTTGGTAAATAGTATTAATATAATTTATAAAAGCTGTGGCACGTATTTGACATCAGAACTGATGTTATCATAAAATTGTTCATTGTTAGAGGTGTGCGGTTAGCAAAAATAGTAACTTTGTAGTGGAATATATTGTTTTAATGGCGAAGCATTTCCTCGATTCAATTTCACTGCAAATTTTTAATATGGCCGACATGCATTGAGTTATGTGCTTGTACAAGTGACCGTGAATGTTCCACTCATACGATTGAAGCTGATACGGGCCATAAACAGAAACCCGGACTCGTACTCGTACTCGTGTTTATGTGAACACAGCTTTAGACTTTGTTTTACTGGGCTTTCAAACGTGCACCGTGGCTGTTGTGCATTTCTGTTTGTGTTAGCAGGGCTTTTCTGGTTCTATCTTTGTCCGTATGTTTGTGTAGAACCCACTGTTGGATGGAGGCGACCTGTCAACATCCATCAGTCCTCCTACTGGTGCTGCCAGCTTCGGTGAAGATGGACGACCTCTCTATCAGAACAGACGACAGGTGATGAATACACAGTATTCTACAATATATAAGGCAACAGTGATCTTACCTCATCTCTCTAACTCATCTCATCTCAGTACTTAAGTAACAGAGATGATTATAGTGTCCACATCAATTAGTATCACTGTCTGTGCACTGTATGGAGTGAGATATCAGATGTGGAACAGATGAGTTTTCATATGGGATCTGAAGACAGCCATGGATTGCAGAGGTGATGTGCTCAGGCATAATGTTGCTGTGTGTTAATTACTCTAGACTGCATGTTAAAAACTTGCCGCGTAATTTTTGTCCCCATTTTTGCCACAAGTTGGGCGATTTTCAGAATTATTTTTCACTGGCGCATTTGGTGGACAATTTTTAATAAAGCAGTTATTCAATATCAGTCAGTGTTTGGTGCAGCTGTAGACATTTGTCAGCCTATGTAAAGCACACATATTCCAGTTTTTTATTTGTGTTAGTATGTCTGTCTGTATGTGTCTGTGTATGCCTGTCTGTTTACATGTGTCTATGTATGTCTGTCTGTACAGATGAGCAGTTCTGATCGAGTTCTGCTGATGGCATTCCGTGAAATTGGTCAGATGGCCGATCGTCTCAATCTTCCTAAAATGATCGCAGTCAGTTAACAATCCCTTATCAGTCATGCTACCTTAAACTGTAAACAATGACATAACTGTTGAATAAACTCATAGGTTGAGAAGTCACCGTATGAATTTATCAGATTTACAAAATTTGTTGAGTAATTTATCGACACAGCATCTAGTGGCAAACAGTTGTTCCGTTGAAGGCAGCAGCGGTTGCCATAACATTAACAGATCAGTTAATAAAGGTTGTAATTTGCTGAACTCGTATAGTTTGTTAATAAACATTGATGCTACTGTAGTGGGTTGCAAAGGTGATGAAGTGATGATAACATCAAATGCATTAGATCAACGAAAAGACCTATATGTATCACAAATAGGGCGCCATTTGTGCGAACAATACTGTAGTAAAATTTGCTACGTCAAACATTTGGACATGCATCAGCTAAGCCTATAGCATTTACTTGCCGATGCCGCGTGGCATTGCGTTATGCAATAACTAATTAGTCATAGTTAGATAATTAGTAATTATCAATCTCATTACACCAAATACAGCACATATACAAAATAATATAAGGTCTAACAAGGCGTTTCACGACGTAACTGTTGTGTCAATTGACGCCCGCCATCGATCTAGGTATATCAAAAATGCCGTTGTTCTAGTGTTAATTCACCAGGAAAAAATCTTTTATGTTTACTGCTGCTAGGCCCTAATACAGGTCATAGGAAATGTGAGGAATATCAACAAACAGTGGAGGCTTCAACAGCTTAACAGTTTTCACTAGTTAATTTTATGAAAGTTGAAAATTGCACGATGCTTTTTAGTGCATTCTAGTGACAGTTTCGCTCTTGGTTTAGTTGAATTTCATTCAAAAATTGTTTTCTCTTTTTTTCACAATTTAGGCCTCATGTTTAAAACTAGTGTTTGGCATTGACCTAGCAATCTCTCCTGTGAGACATCAGTCATTGTAGTGTGTTTTAACGGTGTATATAGTTTGCTATGCATAGGTTATTGAATTCAGTTACATCTTAGGACTGTTCGAAGAAAACAAACTGGCGATTTTGTTTACTTCATTTTACAAAGCGTACAAAGCCTGTTTAATTAAGTTTATTTCATGCACTTTGTGCTTCTTTTTACACACGAAAGCAGCTACTGCTTTCAGCGCGTCTTAGCCATCGCAATTCTGTCCATCCGTCAGTCCGTCTTGTCACACGGGTGGATCAGTCAAAAACAGTGCAAGATAGGATCACCAAATCTTCACCGTCGGCTGCCTGAAAGATTCTAGTTTCAGGAACCGTAAAGCTCTGGCTCTCAATTGGCGCTGAATTCAGTGACCTTGAATGACCTTGAACGTTAAAATAGGGGATTTTATAGATTCTTTTGACGATTTCGGGCTGTGACACAAATCTATATCATTCACAAGGTGGAGCCACTGAACTATCGTTATGCGATCCAGATAGAGAATTTGGTATTTGTATATTAACTTAGCGTGAACACCCCAATTTTCAGCTAAGCTACTGAACTGGAACTGCTATAGGCTTTCGCACGTCTCGTGAGCATTAGCTCAAATTTCTTGTTATAGTCTAACTGTCAAGCCACTTCTTTTCTGTCCAAAGAGTCTCTGTGATGCTAATGGTCATTGTGTGGCTGTGGCTATTGTTTTTACGCACGACAGTAGGAACTGCCATAGCACGTGTTAGCTATCGCAATTCTGTCCGTCTCTCTGTCACACAGGTGGATCTGTCAAAAATGGTGCAAGTTAGGATCACCAAATCTTCACCGTTTGCTGCCTGGAAGACTCTAGTTTCAGGAACCGTAAAGCTTTTCCATAAATTCAATAGTAAGGTCGCTAAATGAGAGGGGGTAGGAAAAATTTGTGATTTTTAGCCAATATGTCTCTGTATCTCAGAAAAGGTGTGAGATAGCGGCTCGGTTACTATTAATCACTAATAAGAAGTCGTACATGGGCTTTTGATTCACACCAAGAGCAATGACCTTGGAATGCCCTTGAACACTGAAATCGCAATTTTTGTGGATTTTTTGGCGATTTTGGGCTGCGAGACACATTTCAAGAGCGAATTGCATCAAAGTCACAAAAGATAGATCAGGACAACTTGCATACGAAATTTTCAGCATTAAACGTAGATTCCAAGGGTCCATGTCCCGACCCTCTATGTTCAAGAAGGCCTGTACATGACGGCATCAAAGAGGGGTGCCTCTAAAAATGCATGCTTTTGGCCTGTCAAACAGTAGTTTATACGTGATATCAGTTACACTATCTAGCGAATGTCTACACAAAACTATAAATACTAGCTTTCATTATCATGGTCGTGTCGAATGTCGATTGCTACAATCGCTGAGCTTAGATTGGTTTGCAGTTGACTCTCCTACATGCACCATTGTTGCACGTTTTTTGCGTTAGCCGGGCTGTCTTGATTCGAGTTGAGTTGGCAGTGTGTTAAGTCTGTGTATGTCGTCTGTGCAAAGGATCGTGCAGATGCCTTGTTCAAACAAGTCCACGTCTCTAAGACTCTAAAAGGTCGCAGCAATGATGCCATCGGCTCAGCATGCCTCTACATTGCCTGTAGGCAGGAAGGCGTTCCCAGGACATTCAAGGGTTTGTGTCAGGAATTTTATAACATTTCATATTTTATTGTTAGCAAGTGTCAGCTCTTTAGTTTACATTTAATTTCATTTGTGTTTATTCAGCTATATTCTGCTTTTGTTTGTATTCATTTCATTCTGCTACAGTCTACCTTCATTTTTTGGTTAACGAGTTCAGCTGGAGTAGGTTGTTTCTTCTGTAGCATGTTTCAAAAGAAAAGCAAAATTGTAACATACATTCAAATTAAATTTTTTGTATTTGTATATTTTGGGCCATGCTAAAGACTGTTGTCGATTAACTGTCACTTTGGTGATGTGGTTTGATTTCAGTTGAAACGAAAGATGTTAACAGCATAGGAAAGATAAATCATTGCGAGATAAGTCGGGAAACTAGCTCGTCAGCAGAGTTGTTTGTGCCACTGATCAGTGGTCGGTTTAACCAGCTTAAGCTGTGGCTTAACCTCTGTTAGCACAAACTTGCCAACCGTGCTCTTTGCTCTTTATTGCACATTACTTTTCACCGGCGCACTGCCAGAATTTTAAACATTAGGTTAAAAATTGTGTACGTCATATTATTGTTGTTGTTGCTGACAGTGTCATTGTGGGTTCAGAAAGCAGGCAGGGCCACAAGTTGCATTTTTCCGACAGACAGTTGCTATTTATGACAGAAGAGATTATGGGTGCTAAAAAAATCCAATTTTGCCCCTGAAGTTGCCCCCAAATGGTTTTATTCAGCCCCAAATCTTGCATTTTTGAGCAAAAATTTTGGGTTAAGAAGAGGATTTACGGACAGCTAAAAATTTAGGGAAGCAACAGCTTTTTTGTTTTTCCTCCCAACTGATTACTGTTGCTGCTTGTCATTGTGCGTAGAAATCTGCGCCGTGTCAAAAGTGTCGAAGAAGGAGATTGGTCGAGTGTTTAAACTCATACTCAAGAATCTCGAGACAAGCGTCGAACTCATTACGACTGGCGATTTTATGGTACATACCAAGCTTGTTGTAGTGTTAGTTGTTGTAGTAGTGGTGGTGTGATAGTAGGCATTTCAATGAACTGGGGCCGTGAGCTTCTGTGGGCCCCCAGTGTGAGTGGAATCAAGTGATAGGCTTTGAACATGTGTGTGTCTGTCTCTATCTGTCTGTTTGTTAATTGCCGTGCGCACTGGCACTATAAGCCATTCTATTTTCTGCTCATATTCAATGCTTAGATGCAAAAGGTTTCCTGAATGTTGTTTATGTGTCTGTCCGTTCGGTCTGAGCAGCACTATTAGCAGGCGACTAAGTTTAGTCTAATGCTGCCTCTCACTTGGGCCTATTGAAACCGCCCATCTTAATACCTCGTTTGCAGCACAAAGAGGACCCCCGCATTAGTAGGTTGCATTAGGTAAGTTGCCAATAAGTCAACAGCGGCCTCGGTGCATGTTGATGGCCATATATCTGTCTGTGTTTTTGTCCCGTTCGAATTGGTCGGCCAAAGGTGACATAATCACCATCTCTGGCACTTAGCAGCAGCAGCACGTTGCTCTGTCAGTCCTTCTGTTTGTAGTGCTTCGTGTAAGTCGTCAGCGTCAACACTGTCGGTCTGGCGGTGTCACGTTAAATTAGTTTTCCCATTACAAAGTCTCCCCTCTTGTGACAGTGTATCCCTGGACAATGAGCGCAGTATGTAGCACGTGCCAGCGGCATACAGTAGCATGCAGTGACCCGGCGACCGGTGGCTTGTTTATACGGCCGTGAAACAGGCCACATTACGGATCTTGCCCGTCCAATTCATTCATCTGTCTGACTGATACTATTGACGCACTACCGCTATGCTGTAGGCGTCTTTTGCATGGTTGTCGACCATCGCTTTCTGTCGTTCATCGTTTGTAATAGATGTATTGTGGCTAAACGGTAAGTCGTAAGTGGTCGGTGATGGTGCTATCACATAGGGTACTGGTGACTTCTTATAGGCTGTCAATAGTAACCATGTCTCAGTCTGCAGCAGTTTGGCCACAATTTTTACGTTGCGCGTGGCGTGCGCCAGTTCCTAAGCTATTAGCTTGTCTGTTTGTGTATCTGTTTTTCTGTCTGTCTTTTTGTGTCTGTCTTGATCTATCAATATCTGTTTATCTGTCTGAGTCTGTATCTGTGTGTTTAGAGTCGGTTCTGTTCGAGTCTTGGTTTGTCGTCAACAATTCAGAAGGCAGCGACTCACATTGCACGTCGAGCCGTGGAACTTGACCTTGTACCTGGGTATGTATAACGTATACCGTATAGATTACATCGGTTCACTTTGTGATGAATAAGCTTGTCATGATTAAGTCACATCTAGCGTGTTGTTCTGTTTGTAAACTTTGTAGTACAGCCTACAGTGTTGCAGGCCATAACACAATGGCGTGTGCCATTTTAAAATGGGTTTTAGTAGCAACTAGACATTTGGGGCAAAACTCAACGTGAGTCCACCCGGCGCCCTAAGTCCGATTTGGGGGACAGTATAGGGGGCTTACATTTCCCTCATAGCAAACTCACGTGACCTGAACTCCAATGCATTAGAATATGCAGAACATGCAGTGTCAACTTAGGGTAGGTAGACATTAGCCAACTAACCATTGTCGTTAGTGGACCAAAGTTCACCCAACTTTTTTGTTCAACGCGGGAGGGACGGCAGTTGATAACGTCGTTTACCGCTTGTCGATTTCTTCATCCATTCCAGAGATATTGGCGCTCAAAGTTGAAAGTTGTTTTAAATCATGCCAAATTTTGGACGCTTTTCACTATCCCGAATTTTAAGGGGGTGGTGCACCCCAAAATTTGTACACAAGTTATCCTCTCCACTTAGCACTACATCATGTGGAAAAGTTTCATTAGGCTACTCCGTTTGGCTTTAAAGTTATTGTGGCATAATTCGTTAAAATTGAAGCCAGTTTGGACCCCTCTTTGAAAAAAATTGTAAGGGGGACCATCATTCGTGATAGAAGGTGCGCTAGCAAGACTTGGTCATTTTCTAGTGAGTGTTAAAATTTGGGGTGCAGCACTCCTTAGGGGCCGAAATGTGGTCTTCCGAAAAAGTCAGTTTGGGTGGGTATGATTCCACATTGAGATCTTTGCCATTAGTGGACCAAAGTTCACCGGACTTTTTTCGCAGAACGATGTAGGAATTGAATATCTTTACCCGTTCCAGAGATATTTGCCGTTGAAGTTTAAAGTCGATTGAAATCGGTCCAAATTTTGCATGTTTTGGGCCGCTAAAATTTTTTTGGGGAGGCCCTTCCAAAATTTTGGATCGGGATTATAAAATTGAACACAGTTCCGAGCATTGTGCAAATTTTCATGGCGATGGCCGACGGAGCTCGGAAAACGCGCGAGGAAAAAAAGAGAAAAATAAATGCCAGCAAAACATACGTCCGCTCCAAAAACTATCGCTTCCTGGCAGACTAACTAGCAGCAGTGTACCTCAAAAGTTGGTGTACTGTGTATGGTTATGTTCGGCCTGTGCATAAGTAGCTCATGCAGTGATAGTAAGTAAGCCTCAGTTTGATGTTGAAACGATGCCTTTGCCCTCTACTCCGGCATTTTGTTTCTGGCTCTTCGCAGGGCCTCCTCCTTACTACTGTGCCACTGGTTGTAATATGAATTTGTATCAGTTTTGTGGACTTTTCATTCAAGATTGGGTGTACATGGTGGGTGGGTCATTCTCTTTCTTCTTTACAGTGGAATGTTTTTTTGGAGAACTGAGATCAACACCGCCCAGTGGGCTTTTGGATTTGACAATGACTTGAATGTTTTTTTGGCATTTGTTGCGTTTCACATTATGAGCTATGCTGTGCTGATGTCGTTGTTCTGTCATAGTAGTACTCTTGTAGTATTGTTGTAATTTAATACTTTCATCCATCCAACTATACGTCGCCAACTTACCTGGCTGCCAACTTCTTTATTGTGTTGGAACCAACCATCTGGTGGTGCCTCTTGTCAAGTTGACAACCATCGTAACCCCTGGGCTTTCTCAGTTGTCGACCCACAGATGGGGAACGACCTGCCTGCCGGACGATGTAACGTCTGCGGAATTGTTATCCAGCTTCCGTCGGTGACTAAAAACACGTTTTTCACAAAATGCTTTTACTGACTTTTCCTGGACTGCTTCCGTCTATATCTTATCTTTAGTGTACCTGCAGTATTGCTTGGCCACTTTAGAAATCTTGAATTGATTGATTGGCTGATACTGTTCTAATTATACCGCGGTACTGTTTGTTGTGTTATTACACAGACGCAGTCCCATCTCTGTAGCTGCTGCCGCCATCTTCATGGCTTCACAGGCATCCGAGGACAAAAAGTCACAGAAAGGTAATCGTCATTCGCTTACTCGTTTACTAAACCAACAAGCTTGTGCTTGCTACAGCTTTGTTCTGTGGAGTGAGTGAGTGAGTGAGTAGGGTTTTATGTCCCACCGGACACAGTATAGGTCATTTCGGGGACAGCCTTTCCAGGCAAAATGCACGTACATATAATAACGAAACAAAAAGTTTAACATTTACGAAAAGTTTAACCTTTATGAGACACAAAACCTAAAAACAACCTAAACCTAAAATTCTAAGAACTGCCAATTTAAAGTGTGCATATGTAACTGACAATAATGGCAGTTCTGCAGGGTGGGCCAAAAAGTGGCACCTTATAGTTTCACCAAATATTAACCGATTTTCCAAATTTTTTTACTGTCAGAATCAGAAGACAGTTTGCAATAAAACTATTGCTATTGTTCCCACCACGCTTCAAATGTGTTACTACATTAGCATGTGAAATGTCAGTGTTTTAAGAATAACAATTAAAAACAAGATAACTTCTGCAACAACACATTTTAAGAAATTAACAACAGAAAAATGTGTTTTTGTCTCAGTTATTGTCTAAGAGGTCGTATCTCACACTTTTTACGTCAAATGTTTAATGTGTCCGCCTTGCTGCTTGATGATGGGTCCAAGAATGCGACGCCACTGACCAAATGCTGAGGCAGTTTGCCCCACTCCATGACAGTCACTTGCTTCAGCTGGTTGACTGTCGTGAATTGTCAAAATTGGTAGGCCATCTGTTGAAGAACATCCCAAACCGCATAATTGACTGGATTTACGTCCGGGCTGTTTGGGGGCCACATGGAAGCTCGATCAATGTTCATCACACAACTGGTCAGTGGTGTCGCAGGCTTGAGTGCGTCGTCTGATATTTCACAAAGTAGTGTAGCGACACACTTGAGAAGTGGTGGGATCCATAGTAATAGTTTTATTACAAATAGTCTCCTGATTCTGACAGTAAAAAAGTTTAGAAAATTGGTTAATTTATGATGAAATTATGAGATGTACAAAAATGGTGCCATTTTTTGGGCCCACTCTGTAATAATCTTCCCTCATGCTCTAGACAGTCATCAATGTCAGAATGCTGTCTATTGGAGGACGAGTGTTCTGTGGACAGAGTGATGGGGTTAAATGCCACTACAGAATACAATGCACTGAAAGAGTGCGTGAAATGTTTCTTTGTCGTGCACAGATTGGAGATATCATCTGTGTTGTTGGCATGGGGTGGGGTTGATTGTTGCTTGGGGCGTAGAATGTTAAAAGAGAAGTGAAGTGTTGTGTCATGCAGAGATTGGAGATATTGCCACTCTCTTGTTATAGGGTCTAAATGCCACTCAGGAGTGTAGAAACGTTATAAGACTGAAATTTTTGTACTCTCTGGAGATACGGGACATTGTCGGAATGTCGGTGGTGTACGGGATAAATGTTGCTAGAGACGGTAGAATGTTAAAAGAGTGAAATGTTTTCTGTGTCCGTGTAGAGATCGGAGACATAGCAGGAGTCGCCGAGGTGACAATCAAACACTCGTACAAGCTCATGTACCCTCGTGCACATGAACTCTTCCCCACCGACTTTCCATTTGCAATTACGTTGGACCAACTCCCGATTTAGATACATTGGCCGACAGCCATGTTTCCTTCCTGTACTGTGTTTTATCTGCTGATGATAGAACGTACAGGGTGGGCCAGAAAAGTGACACCCATTCGGTTTTTTATTTCTCTCTTGTTTAGCGCATTATAGCTGCAATTTGTTTACTAACTTTCATGTCATTTTAATGAAGTGACATCATCATTACATAGTTTTTCGTCTCATCTGCCAGTGTAAAAAGTTTTGGCTTTATGTGAATAAATTGTAATTTCATCACGATGCTTGGGTTAACTAACAGTGAACGCTGTTTTTTTGATTGATTTACTATCTGTGCGTGAAGAAACACTGTGGTCCCAAAAGAATTATGCAGATATTTTTCAATTACTTAGCATACTTAAGCTGTGAATAATTAATAGCAAATGTTGAAATTGTTTCAATAGTATTAATATCCGATCTTTGCAGTTTATATGATATTGCTATTATATTAACAATTGAAATTGGTGTCAGTTTTTTGGCCCACCCTGTCAGCTGGTAGACTGATATTAGTTTTATATTACAACGAGTTGGCAATTTGCAGTGTACACAGTGGCACGTTAAACAGTGTCATATGTTCACCTGTTTCTTTTTGTAATTCTTTTTTTCAGCAACATAGTCTCTAGTAAATTTTCAGTTATGGCTGATCAGATCACTAAGTTACCATCACGTACCAAACGCGTCGCTGCACTACCTTGTGAAATGTAGTCAGTTTTAGAGTAAGCCAGTACAAGGTAATTTTCAGTTTTAAAGTTTTAAAGCTGACCAGATTTTGTAACGAGTTTTGAAAGTGGTGAGTTTTTCTGTATTTCCTCTTTACCACTGATGTGACTACTGAAGAAAGTGAACATGAAGTTAAGAATGTGTGAAAGTTCGGGCTTGTTATTTCGTGGACCACCCAATAGATGGATACACTACAAAAATTATGTAGCCAATCTTTTTACTTATTTTACAAACAATAGCCTAAGCTTTCTTTCCGTGCTGTAATGAATACACACAGATGCAGAGAGTCAGTGGAAGTCGAAGCTAGCAGAAGAATCGAGTTTATTGTGTTGTTGGCCACCCTGCTTAGAACAATTAAACATTCATCGTAAGACTTATGTGATCTCTTGCAATATATACATTTTTATTATTAAAGTGTTTGTTCTTTGTCGTATTTTTATGTTGAATCCAGCGAGTTTTGTTTGTGATGATTTCTGGCAGTGACGACTGAACCATGGGGATTGTTGGGGAGGGCTGGAGGTGGCCATAGCCAGGCCCACATTCTTAAGTTTCCGTTTATGCTGCCTTATTTTTTAACCAAGTTAGCCCTCGCTGTTTCGTGACATGCTAGTAATTTCGGTAATTTTTGTTTTATATTATAATATGCAGTGAAACTAGAAGCAACTAGAAAATGCTCGTAAGAGTGCATATCTCCGCCAAGTAAAGTAATTTAAACATTACGACGACTACTACTACTACTACTACATCTACCACTACTACTACATGCGCATTCTGTTTTTCCTTCACTGTTGGTTAGTTGGTGTAAAAGACATCTGTCGTGAAAAACATGCTATAATATTGCGATGTCATTAGGTAAACCTGCTTCTCTCTTCAAGATCAGGCCAACTCTGGATTAACTTTGGGAAGTTGGCTGGTTGAACAAAAACTGCTCAGAAAAGAGCTCGGCGCCTGGGTCCTTCCCTTGGAAAATGAAGAAATTAATCAAAAAATGGTGAGGAATGTAATAGGTGTCGTAAAATATCTGGTAGCTGTTACCTTTTTTCGCATTTCCAAATATGCCACTCCAGTGGCTTCTATCCCTATACCTGGTGGGCGCAGCTTACGCCCAATGAAAAATAGGGGGAGTTTTGATAAGGTAGTAGATCAAACCCCCTATTTTTACTAAGCAAACTACACCCTAAAAACGTCATCCTATTTTTACTTCCTTTATTTTTCAATCTGCGCCTTTAACAAAAATTCTCCTCTATTTTTTACTTCCCCCATTTTCACTGGACAAACTACACCCTTAGCAAAACTTTTTCCCTAGAGGGGAAAGAAGCCCAAAATGGAGGGGAAAACTTGAGTCAGAAATTGGGGGAAAACCTTAGCCTAGCACTGGGGAGGGGGAGTTGCGCTTGATTCTGATTCCAGATTTGGGGGGATAGAAGCCACTGTGCCACTTGGTGGGAGCAGTGGTTCCAGACTTTCGGTGTGGGACCAGGACTAGCCCCCCTCAGTAATATGTCAGATAGTCTGAATAGCGACAGCAGGCCTTAGCCTATAGTAGTGAGATTTTGTCCCATGCATTATGGCGATACGGTGCGATTTGTCGGGCATGGTTTTATTACGATTTACGAATTAACCCGCGCCACGTTGATGCCCCCCTCTACCTTCGCGTTGTCTTACTGCGATTACCGGCAGCCATCATGCACACGTGTGCACTTGTTAGCGTCCGTTTCCGATTGCGCGGAAGTCGCAAATGGCACGCGACCGACCAACAAGGCCCGCGGGTGTCGGAAAACACTTCCGGTCGACAACAATAACTGTGTGGAAACTGTGAGCCTGTGATGATAGAGGCTGCTTGCGGTATAGAGACATGTTTGATATACGCGGAGACAGGGCAACATTATAGGTCTAGAAGTAGCCTACATAAAGGCGGTCGGAAGTGGTCGGCGTTTCAGTCAAATCACCCGGAACTGAGTCGTGTCTTTTTACTGCACGGCACTTTGACATTTTGTCAACTCAGCCATTAGCGCCTGTAGGCCTAATATCTGCGGTATGTAGTGGACGTCGTTGCACACATTCACACTGCAGCTTCCAATTTCTCTTTCAGTAGCCCTACAGACAATTAACGAACCCATTCGAATAAGTACACGTATATATAAGTAGGGCCTACGTGAAAGTGTAAATTTAGGCGCCGACGTTGAAGTTTACAGAGGAGTTCTGACGTTTATGAATTGAATTAACTTGAGGCGGTTGGCCGACATTCACTGACAGAATGTCAGCAAACGGAGTTCGACTCGAGCCGAATATACCCGGTATCTTTAGTCATAATTTTAGCAAATAGGGGGCCTACAACATGTAGTATTGTAACGAAGTATTGCACTAACACAGAACGGTTTATAGCCGACCGTACATGGGGCCTAAGTAACGGTCGAGCTTATGGCACGGTTGTCGTCTGTCGTCGTCTGTCTGTCCATCAATCTGTAACGGATGTATTGTGGCTAAACGGTAGATCGTAGGGGAAAACTATTACAGGAATAATTAGCCTTGTGTCATAAACCTATAAGCATGCAAAATTTTAGCGATTATTTCAAGGGAAACATTTTCAAATTCTGGGTTGAATCATGAATGGACGGGGGATAGGTAAGATGTGCGTTTTTAACGGAAAACTGGCCATATCGGAAACAGTAAGAGATGCGGCCAAGGTTACTATTAATCACTACACTGTGGGGCATAAAAACACCAAATTTTTTACCATAATTTGAAGAAGGGTTATCCAATTTTAATAATTTTTGGTACGCATATTCAAGACACAACTGGCCATCAAATGGCCGTTCAGTTTCCCACCTCACCAACATCTGCTTCTGCACTACCTGGGAAGACAAAATATGCATTAACATCAACAAAAAAACTTTATAAAATTTTCATCTTTCCGGATAGGTTATGTCTACAAGTACACATGTCTACAATGCACCTATTGTTTATAGATATTGTGTTAAATTTAAAAGTATACACTTTTTGCTTATAATAAAATCCAATTTATCGGACTGTTTTGTTGTGTCT
>Ga0056128_1002468_pt1 | contig 21988 bp, 10 predicted proteins | sample WorMetLIZISLAND2_FD_71113 | JGI IMG/M metagenome (GOLD analysis project Ga0056128, IMG submission 71113) | Marine gutless worms symbiont microbial communities from Max Planck institute for Marine Microbiology, Germany - Olavius geniculatus... ... | reverse complement strand
CGAAAGCCTATAGCAGTTCCGGTTCAGTAGTTTAGCTGAAAATTGGGGTGTTCACGCTAAGTTAATATACAAATACCAAATTCTCTATCTGGATCGCATAACGATAGTAGCGTGGCGCCACCTTGTGAATGATACAGACTTGTGTCGCAGCCCGAAATCGCCAAAAAATCCATAGAACCCCCTATTTTGGCGTTCAAGGTCATTAAATTCGGCGCCAATCGAGAGCCAGTGTACGACTTCCTATTAGTGATTAATAGTAACCTAGGCCCTATCTCGCACCGTTACTGAGATACTTGTTGGCCAGAAATCGTAAAATTTTGCCCACCCCCTCTCATTTAGCGCCCTCGTTCGGGTGACTCCCTTCGAATTTATGGAATAGCTTTACGGGTTCCTGAAACTAGAGTCTTCCAGGTAGCTGACAGTGAAGATACGGCGACCCTAGCTTGCACCGTTTTTGACTGATCCACCCGTGTGACAGATAGACGGACAGACGGACGGACAGAATTGCGATGGCTAAGACGCGCTGAAAGCGCCTAAAAATTCGAGCACTACAAAACTACAGGGTCGGCCCAAAAAAGTGGCCCAACTTACTGTACGCTTTATAACTTCACCAAATATTAACAGACTTTCAAAATTGTTTTACCGTCATAATCAGAAAAAAATTGTCATATAACTAAACTATCGCAATGAATTCCACAACATCTCAAGTGTGTCGCTACACTACCTTGTGAAATGTCAGTGTCTTAAAAGAAACAAATGAAAACAAGTCGACTTCTATAACAGCACGATTTAAGAAATTAACAACAGGAAATAACGTGTTTCATATCTCAGTTATTGTCTAAAGTAGCCGTCACATTCTGCAGTTTTTAGTTTCAATCACATCAAATGTTCAACGTGTCCGCCTTGCTGCTGGACTACACACTCAAGCCGGCAACGCCACTGACCAATGGCGCGATCTACAGCGAAACGCTGTGACAGTTTGTCCCACTCTCAATGTCACAATATTTTTTCATAAACAAATAAAACTTTCCAAAAATACCAATGACGTCAGTAATGATGTCACTAGGCACAGGCAGAAGAAAATGTACTAGTAGGCCTAAGCAAAGTGTTTTAAAAAGCAGAACGCCGTATCGCGGTGTTTTTAGAAGACACAAGGTAGTGTAGCGACACACATGAAGTGTGGTTGGATCTATAGTGACAGTGTTACCCGGTATTACAATTTTGTTCCTGATTCTGACAGTGAAAAAAATTTAAAATCGGTTAATATTTGGTGAAGGTATAAGGCGTACAAAAATGGTGCCAGTTTTTTTTGGCCCACCCTGTATAGTAAAAATAAAACCGCTTTAGGCTCACCAATGACAGCTGCATTCTATAGGCCTACGCCGTCAGTTTCTCTCAGCGTTGTTGCACTTGTAGGCAAACTCCACTATTAATTTTAAACTTGACCGCTGTATAACGTGATCAACTAAATCTCTCAAGTTCATCCGCTTCAGTAACAACACTTGCAGTTAAAGCCATTTTTTGAGCCATCAAGCAGAGATAGGTAGAAGACAGGAGGTAAAAAACATTACTTTCTTCGATGGAGATTTCAGTGGCATCGCGGCAGCAGAGGCGGGACAGGCCTCGTAAATTTTAACCTGTCAGAAAACTTTAGTCCAAAATTACAAAATGCTCAGCTGAAATTTTTTTCTTGGGGGGAAAGGGAAATTTAGTGGCTAAATTGACATTTTGAACATCCATATTTCCTAGATCGAAATTTGCAGCTGTTTGTCAGAAAATGACCTGCTCCGCAATGTTTTTAACCCATGATGCCACTGCCGGAGATAATAATTTTATGGACGAATTCTGATCAACAGCAGCAACATATTCATAGTGTCAGCAGAAACGGTGAACGACCGATAAAAATGTAAAATAATTTATTCTTCACCAAATAAACATGTCACTGAATTCTACAGCAAGTGGAAAGGGGAAAATGATGCAAAGTGCAAAATGAGCAGCCAGGAACAACCGAATAAATACTAGACACACACAGAAAGTAAGAATCGGCGGCAAATTAAACTGTACAAATTTCGTACCAGCTCTAAACATGCAGAGTGCACACAAATGTTACCACAAGGAAGCACATTATGCCAGCAAATATACAAATATAACACGGCCAGCTTCAAGTACCTAAGAATGTAACAGTATACACTGTGTCTCAGAAAAACGACATCTTTTACCTTTGCCGATAACTAAGCCAAGTTATAACATCTTAGCTGAACAGCACAAGCAGACTTTCAGCTATAATATACATAAATAATAATTTGTCAAATGTTCAAAATTACTTTTCTTGTTATATCTGGGAAACAAAAACCGACGTACTTATGACATTAAGTTATTAGAGCATGCTGTAAGTAAGTAAGTACAGACGTTCAGTAAAAATGCTGACATGCTGAAAGGATATACATGTAATGCAATAAAGCAAACAAAAGTATTTCCAGACAAGTTTTCAAGTAATAAAAATCATAAAAATCATAGAATTGCATGAGATCTAATAAACGGCATATTCACACAACACCACAACAAAGCAACAGCATTAGTATGTAAACTACATAAAAATGGATTAGCATATCAGTAAAACTATGCATGCTGCAACGGCTAAATGGCTATTTATGCAGCTGGGCGAAGTATATCAAATTAGTTATAATGTTGCGAAGTTATGAGCACAGACAAAAGTGAGTTGTTTTTCTGAGACACAATGTAGAAACAAAAGCCACACACTTACTATCAATGCATAGCAATGTAATATACACAATGGAGCAAAAAAGATGCCAAGAGCTGTCAAACTAAACAGCAGTATGCTAGAAGTCTGCATATAGTGGGATGATATGGGCTGGTATATAGCATACTGGCACTTCCTTGGTTGGCTGCAAAGCATACTTTTGCGACAAAGTTACGAAATAATATACATTGTGTCTCAAAAAAAAATATCCCCAAAAATAATCAAAATCTGACAATTGGTTTTCAAGTTACAGTCGAAAATGTTGGGGATACTTTCTTGAGACAGCATTTTTAATACACAACCACACTCTGTCTTCCCATACTGACACTTATTTTTCATTCGCTATAGTCCAGATGTGTTTTTGCAAGTTGTATAGTTTTAAGCAGAAAACCATCAGACACGAGACATGCTGTATGTAGTGTTATTAACAGAGGCAGCTATCTGCCCACTATGCAATAAATCAAACGTTTTACACAAATCGAACTGATGAGATGCAGTTGGTTTATACTGGGTGGTGCTAAAAAACGACCCAAACATTGCGTAACTATAACGACGCCTATACTTCATAGAGATAAGTATCCTTTCGCGCATTTGTAGACCAATATGTACTCTTACTTACTTATAAATTTCAGTGACCTCACTAATGACGCCACTGAATGCTGCTTGATGACGTAAGACCAGTTGAAAATCCAATTATGTAAAGACAGCATTCCATCACACCACATTAAAGCAACTCAAAATTTTCCTTTGACGCAAAACACCAGATTCTGTTAGCTCACAACAACTGACATCACATTCAACAGATTTGAATGCCACTACATTATTCAGTTTGGGTTACCTCCCAAGAACGTGTTTACGAAAAATGCGTAAACTGTTTGTGAACCTTAAAGATCTTCAGAATGTTATCAGAGACAAATGGCATCATGTCAACATCAGACAGCCAGAATCAGAAAAGCCAGATTGCAGTGAAAAAGGCATTTAGCAACAGTGGCAAAGAAGAATGGAGGACCAATTCAGCACATTTTCTGTAAATCAGTTGACTGATGATTTGGACTACTGTGACGTTTTGGCGTAGCCTGGGTACAAGCGGCAACACAAATGACAAACTGCTTGCAAAAATTGCTTTATGGCGCGTGACGCTATTTCGTTTGTATCACACCTAATACGGAAGTACTTTAGGCGAAAATTCTTACACATATTCGAAGATGTTTGGTCACAAAATATATGCTTTTGCACCGATTCATTTCGACTACTTGGCTGAATAATGCACGCAGAAGTTCAGAATGTTATTTTCGCCATGCGGTATAAATAGCAAGTTCACCAAAGTGTGATAAATACACAAAAAACACACTGTTGCATCATCAATCTAGCGCTAGGATCACAGTGCAGGACGCTCTACAGACACAAGTTATCTAGAAAACAGAAGACAATTGCACGCACACACAGACAGAGAGCATGTATATACAACACACCGCAGCTAAACGTTTAGCTGCTGAAGCCTTGCAATGAAAACTCACATTCTGCAGCTGTTTTTCAGAACACCATTAAACCGTCAAAATATATTCAAGACATTTACGAGGACATTTTTCAATTAGTTAATCCAGAAAACACAACAAAAGTGTTCAAACATTGAATGGTAAAAGTGACAAAATTACATTTCTAAAAGTGGAGACAAGACTCACAAGAACAGGGTCAGCACTCCCTGGAGCATATAACGTACTATCATAATTTCCATTGGGTGAGGAATGCTTTCATTCTAGTTTTGGAAATTTTCAGCATTTTCATGACAAATCTGCTTATTTCGGGAGAATAAAGGAGAAGCTTCAAATGTCAGGCCGAGTGTGAGGTTTGGACACAGAAGCAGACGTCGGTCAGATCACAGACAGCTCTGCTACAGCCACAGTCAGTACTGGTATGTTGCTGCTACAGACAGTAGTGGTACGTTGTTGCCAGAGCCACAGTTAGTAGTGGTATGTTATTGTAGCCGCTGTTGTTATCAGAACGTCCAGTCTTCAGTCACGACGACCTCCTCATTCAACCTCTCTGCCAAAGCCTCCACCGCCATCTCGTCTACATCACCACAAAGTAAGTAAGTAGGTAAAGTGTAACGCAAAGTTCTGCCTGAGCTGTAAATTCTATAGTGTGGTGCTGATCTCCCATTTACTTAAGCCGTTGGCCAGACACCAGTTTACACTGCCAGACCACGGAAATGGAACTGGTGCATCACACAGCGTACCTCTTTACATCCAACCTTTCACTAGTACTCAATGTGCCAGGCTGAGTTGACCTGGTTGTCTTGATTAAACACAAAGACGTTAAACATGTGAAAGGCACCCATCTCGGTACAAACTCAGTGCAAAGTAATTTCGTTGATGCAACCATCAGACCATGCCACCAACCATGTAAGTAAGTAAGTAAGTTTTATTACTTCAGTAGCATGAGTACCATAACATGATGTCATACATAAATATGCATTCATGTTAAGCATCAATACACAACATATGCACTGTGTCCCTAAATTAGCAACACCCCTTGTTTCAAGCACACCAAATTCAGTCTATAATTCATAGATTTCAACAAAATATCGTACACTGCACTACCGTAGCATTACTTACCGTCATATTATAACACCTGCATCTTACCGTGTGCACTCAGTGTGATGTCATTATGACGTCAGAGTTTGTTTACATTAGAGCTACGTTCAATATGTTGTTATCGACAAAGGGATCAAGCAGCAGCATACCCGGCTTAGACTGAGAGCTTGCGTCGAGGCTAAAGGTGGCCGCTTTAAGCAAAAAATTTCAAAGACTAGTTCAGAGTGATTGTCTCCACGAATGTTTCAAATGTTGTGAAAATATGTCGGGTATTAACAATTTCACATTAAATTATCTGTAGTGGTGTCGCTAATTTTGGAACATGGTATAATACAATATAAGCAAATACACTGGTACACACGATGTGCCAAAACGGGTATGCAACTTTTGACTTTCTGCCAAATCTTTAAAACTGCCTCTTTAAACATGATCATATTCAGACCTTGCCATATCAACCACTACCTGCCAGACTGTTTAAGTCAAAATGTTTCGAATGATTTAAGCTTGAAGTGGCTACACGACTCAGGCAATTACGATCACAGCTACTACTGTCACTAAGTATTCCAGAGTTTCCAGGTTTGTGACTACCCTGTAGAAATATGCTGCTCCAAACACTAGTACTCAAAGAAGACATAGTAAACGCAGAGACCTGAGAGAGGAACGCTGGCAGCAGTGATGGGGTTCAATGGTCGCAGTAGTTCAATGAGTGGTGGTGGGTCATGTTTGCGACTAATCTGCTTCATCAGTTCATGTCCACTCAGTGACGCTGCTGTTGGCCTGCACATGCACCAGCATCACTAGACTACAACCTTCCCAAATTCTGCAGCAAATTTGAATAGAAAAATTGGCCAGTAATGTATTCCACAAAACTGTGCAAGAACATAGAAATCCACAGAAATGGGTCAGAAAACTGTGGTCCCAAATCCTCATCACCATGCCAATGGCAACATGATATTCTACATTCAAAGACCACGCTTTTGAAGTTTCCTCACAAAACAGTCTATCCACCACCCTTCATCCATAACTACACATCATTCAGGAGTTTTACAAAATATCTTCGACAACCTATTATTATTTTATTTTATGTCATTCATAAGCACAAGATGCTGGCTAACTGACTGTATAAAGCACCACTGTAGTAGTTATTACTAAGCTTCTTATGAAACTCTAAAACTGACCAATTTATTCGAGTCAAATTACATCTACAGCTAAGAACGTTGATACCGAGACACTGGTTCCGAGAGAAGACAGACTTCGACAAAGTTGTGAAAATATCGGGAGAAGGTGCGCTGATACGGTAGCATTGATGGGTGACATTCGGTTGATGTCTTTGTTGTATCAACTTCAACAATAATAACAAGCAACAAGAATTACATGCACATCAGAAATAATGGATTAATAACAGTCACAAATTACATCTGACATGCATAAAGTCTTGCATCAACTACTATAAGTTAGTATAGTTAGGGGAGCTAGCATAACTATTCCACCAATGTGTGCCATATGCTAGCTTAACTGGGTTTATATTTTTGGTGGCTCAAACACCACTAAGGTGATAAGCTCCCACGCTACAGACCTTTCAGTCATACTTGCAAGACTCTGGAACAACTGAGTGGTTAAAATAATAACTGAAAGCAGCAGCATACAGACACAGTTACTTTCAATTATTGCTTCTTACTATTGGTTGGATTTCAGAAAGGCAATCAGAAGTTAAACTTCATCTGTTATTTTTTTCCTTTGAAGAATCCAGGCTTACGACTGATGACCAAAAAGCGTGAACTGTTAAACAAAAGCTAAGAAGTCAACCACCAGATTTTCCTCAGTTAGTTCAGTTAAGCCAGTCACAAAAGTAAACTTTTAGGAACTGTTCTAATGGAAGTTCTACAGACCAAATGCTCATCATGTCAGCCGACCGACAGCATCAAGGTGCTGAGAACTTTAAATAAAAACAAAAATGCTCTTATTAGACACAACTTGTTGTTCGATGGACTCAACAATCCTTCTGTGCTTTGATGCTTTGAAAAACATCGGTAAATCATTGACAGAAGAAGAAATTGTTTGTCTTACGTGTGTCGTTAAGCTCAGGCAAAGTAGTGAGATCAAGAAGACGAGGAGTCGTTCCCTCAATTTTACTCAGCAGCATCTGCAGCATATACCATTGCATTATCATCATCATTACCATCAGTACTGCTGTCAAGCTATTAACTCTATAATTTGGACCATTATATTAATCACAAATAAATCACAATTATAGGACACATTTATGTTTCATGCCTATGATGTAGGTAGCTATCAGCAAATGACTGAAAAAGATAAATTTCAATATCATGCCGTTGATGACTAATCTACAAGATGTGACCAAAATCAAATTTGCCACCAAATGATGATTGACAAAAAAACTAAATAAACAAAATAAACTGCAACTCGTTGTTGCTTAATTTCTTAATTTCTAAGTTAGAAAACTGGAGTGGTGCTGCAACGACATTATAATTAGCTGTTCATCAAATAACCGCAGTTGCAACTGTTGGGTGGTTTCTGTTGTATTTTGGCACTCCTGCTGAACACATTTATGTCTGTGCACTGAATTTCTAAATGGCATTAATTTCTCTAATCATAATTAATGCCATAATGCATTACACCACATCAAGGTAATCTGACAGCTATACAAATACATCAGTAATGAACAAATCAACCCAGTAAGACAGTGAAGCAGACAGTCAGTAACTTGTGAGTCTTCATCAGAGGGCAACACAGGTGAATGATAATATATTTCTAGTTCAGAATCGATTTATAATTACTGTTGTTATATGCAGAGAAAGAAAGCAAAAAGACAATGCTGTCTAGTACCGAACCTGAGTAAGAGGCATATCCTGAAATGGCACGACGCCGTTTGCCAGCTCGCATGCCGTTATGCCGATGCTGTAAATGTCCGACTTGGTATCATAACCACTCAGGTTCTGCACCACACAACAGTGGAATATAGATAGCCAGCCACAATAATCTGATGCAGAATATACAAGGCCAGCATCAGTTTGTACACTCATTACAGAACAATGAAAATTACACGCTCATTCAAAAACATTTGGTCACAAAGTATGAAGACCCTAGAGCCATGGCATCGCAGGTTAAAAAAGTTTGAGGGCAGGAAGTGGCAACTTTCTGACAGTGTAGATAACGGGTGCTCAAAATTTTATTTTTGCTCTTAAACTACACTCCCAAGTGGGGATTTCTAATCCCAGATTTTGTATTTCTGGAAGAAAATTCTCCAACACAGTAAAATTTGGAAGTGGGGACATCCTGCAGCTCTGTGATTGCAACGTCTACACGTCTAATGCAACTATTCCACGATGCCAGACTAAAATGAACATAATCTATCACAAAATATAAAGAAAGTATATCTATGACTGGAAAAATTATCAAATTCAGTTCAATCAAACATTCGTTAAGCTTCAAAAACAAATGAGATATGCCAACAATTAAAAACAATAAAAGGAATCACTGATGCTAGATGCCTTCTGTGAAGCTCAAATGCACCAGACCACTCACAAACAATATTTGTAAATGAACCAAAAAACGTCCTGATGCCAGAGCAGCTCTAATAGATCGACTCTGTAGTGGGGTTGACCTAAAAAGCAATCTATGCACAAAGCCAGCAACAGGGAGACCAAAGACAAACATGGCGACTAAAGCATGTGTGATACAAAGCAAACTGAAAACCTGTTCAAGGAGTTCGTGACTCGCCCAGTTCAACGAATGTATGTAGAAGTCGGGAAAGTCATGGACTGATTTCCTCCGCTGGCCATGCAGCGTCATGCTCAAGCAGTGACGAAAGCCAGACAGCCGCACACTACCGTCTACTTGCACCAAGATATGACTGGCCTTTATATCACTGCACACATACAATAATACTAGATGATAAGATAATATCTGGCAAGCTATTACCAACATAAATGCCACACTCTCGTTGCAGCCACGGGTTATTTTTCACCCAGGCATCCACTGACTTCACTAGTTAGTTAAACTTAACAAAGTTTGCAGCCTTGCACTAATCATGTGAATCAACACTCAACGGAAACAGATCTGGAAATGTTTCATTCTTTGAAGTTAACAAAACTTGCCAGAAAAAGTTTTTTAGGGTTCGACCCGCTCTGTTGCAATTGGACCCGAAGCACGACATGTGATTAATACATACTCCTGCAATAATATTTTGCTGACAAATATTTCTCTGATCATCTTAGATGATGCATCCTACAAGCTATTACTGATACGACAGATGGCACACTAAGTGGACAGAGTTGGTAAATTTAGTACAGCAACGCAATGGCTGGCCACTCACCAAGTCTCGGATAAACACTGCTCTATGGTGCTCTAATTTACAGACAAAGCAGATTGTCACTAACTAACTAAATTCTCTAATAAGTGACAGCACAGAAACCAGAGACAGTGGGTGACTCAACACTAAACACATAACAGATCATTTTGGTCATGGCCTTTCCAGGCAATGCACACAAACAATTAATAATAAAGCAGAAAGTTTAACCTTTACAGAGAAAAAAGCCTGATATGAAACACAAAACACAAAAAATCAAAATAAGCCGAAGTCATTAATTTCAGAATGCTGTCTATTGGAGGACAAAGGGAGAAAAACCAGATACAACTGTCAGACCGACCGATGAATAATGCCCCGATTGTGTAGATAGTTGACTGCCTGTAGTACATCTCGCAGTATGTAAGCAGCTGCCATCTCCGGCAAGCCATCTTTAAAATGAGCGTGGAGCAGATCCCTACAAGACCCTGATGTCACAGATCACAATGAAATATACACATTGTGTACATATAACAATACTGAACATGCACAATATAGAACCACACAAATAATACTCACAGCAGAGTGGCTTGATATAAAAAGATGAACACAAAAAGATTTAAATCATCAAATAACAGACTCTAAATAGACCATTGTTATATTAAAAAGGAGTAAGAGAAATGCAGAAAAAACACAGAAAGTCCTTAAAATAAATTAGTGTTGCTAAGTTTGTTTACTGTTTTACTAAGTGATACTACAAGTACGATTTATGTTCAACTTGCCATCTTTTCAGTTACTCTAGACTAGGTCAGGCTCTGCAGAAGTGACCGGTAAGAACACTAAACATTGAACAGACTGTGTGCATGGCATGTAGTATATCATTCACCTATCCAACTCCATCAAAGCACTACTGAAGAGTAAAGCCCATCGACTAAGACAGAATTCTATTCACAAGATTAACTGAGAAGAGCAGTGCAGACCGTATGACATTAGCGGCATAACCATCCAGCACTCGGTTCTGTGCGTAAAGCAGCCGATAGCAGACAAAATGTTTCTGTGTTGCAGCAACCGATGCATCCGCACCTCATGCTACGCTCCCCAACAATGTCAAACAGAAATACATATGATAATTACAATCAACTACAGGGTGTGGCAAAAAAAGGAGCCCCCAAAAGTTTTTCACCGTTTTCTCAGCAACAGTTTGGAATTTTTATTTGGAATTTTACAGCTTTATTTACTCAAACCGTCTACATCTAACTGCCAAGTAAAATGTGATTATGTTGAAAAACAACAAAGTTATAGACTATTTGACATGATCGCCTAACGATTTTTTAGCATTAAAAATGTTTAAGCTATAAATGTTTAAATCTATAACTTCGTCATTTTTCAACAAAATCACATTTTACTTGGCAGTTAGATGTAGAAGATTTCACTAAGCACATTAGAGGTTCAATATGCACTATATGAATTTACATTTTAGTTACTTACTTACTAAATAAAACTGTAAAATTTCACATTAAAATCCCACATGGCAATTATAATGAATTACATAATTATGACAGTAAAATGCACAAAGCAACTACAATGAAATATGACAATTATAATGCACATTAGTGATGATTCGATATATCGAAAATACTGATATATTGTTTTCGATATCGACATATCGTATCGTATCGTCGAAAAAAATACTGAATTTTTTGACATATCGTTTGAATATCGCAATTGCAATGTTTGATAATATTGCAATATTTTCTACAGACTGCATGACTGGAAAAAGATTACAAATTGGGCGAGTTAATGGTGCCGTCATTTAACTACAGTCATAATATAATTTTACCCAGAGACATATTTTATTATCTAAACCCAGTATACTGCCTTGCTCAATGTTCACATCTTGTTCCCATGCTCGCATAAGATTTACATACTTAGTATTTTAAAATATTGATATCGATATCGTGATATTCTGTGAAATGTTGTATTGATATCGTATCGAAATTGAAATCCTGATATCGAATCATCACCAACGCACATAAACGCTAACAATTGGTACATTGTGGACGTGAAAATAAAATAATAAATAAGTGTTGCAGCCAAAGGCAAAATTAAAACCTAAAAACACTAGGTAAAAAGTAAATAAGATGTAGATGGCAGTTAGATAAAATTGTTGTAACAGTACCAGGTATGGAAAAAATAAATGCAACCATAACGGTTAAAAAGCTACATCTGATAAGCAACAATAATCACAAAAATAAACACAAAATATTAAAAACTGTTTAAACACACACAGTATGGCATAAAACCTCATCCTCTGCCACAGCAATTAAATCAGATTCTTAAACTGTTCACTTCATAAAGCACTGTTCTCACAACAGTAGAACGAAACCGAGATTTAAAGTAAGAGTACTTTGAAAGCCACCGACAGACAGTTCATGTACAGTAAATAATGTGCAAAATATCTTTAATATCATAATTTCACTAATGCCGGCTGCCCACTATCATTCTAGCAGGTCAGGTGAGTCAACAGTTTATAGTGATTACCTGGACCAGTGAATGCGGCAGTTCACACTTGTCAAAATCTATGGATTTAACAGCAACCAACCGTTTGGATGATACATGCTGTGCCAACCAAATTGTTACACCACTGTAGCTACCATTGCCTACAGACGATAGCAAATCGACAGATACACAATGCAAAATACAATTTGCACTAGAAAGCTAGCAGGCACGCTACCACTTATATCTGGCATAAAATAAACTAAAACTGTTTTGACAATACTGAAATAAAGAGAAACGAAATGAGCACATTGTCTTTGAATAGACTCATAGGTTGAAACATAGGCTAATTTAATAAGTTATAATAAATTCATCAAATTACAACCTTTTATTATTGTTTTTGTTGACGTTTCGGCAACCGCTGCTGCCTTGTTCTTTTCTAATGTGTACCAAGACGAGGGGTCCTACCAACTTCCACACATCTACGACTTACTGTCCGTTGCAGCTACACCTAGCGGACAGTCGTACCGACCAAGGCAGCAGTGGTTGCCGAAATGTCAACAAAAACAATGATAAAAAGTTGTAATTTGATAAATTTTTTATAACTTATTAAGAAACGAGCACATTGCTACGTAAAAAAAACAACATATCCAGAAACAGAGTGTTATCAGAGAAAGATAAAAGCCTGAGATCAGAAAACTAAAAAAAGAAAATAACAAAAAACTGAACTAGAACAAAAAAAACCACAAGCAAGAAAAATGTCAGCAGTCCAGAGATCAATGAAGTCAGACAGATGAGTGTCAGACAGATGTTTATGGAAAGAAGAATTTTTTAAAAAAGATGAGATCTAAAAGTTTTGAAGTTGGAAATGAAAAATGAAAGGTCGATAGATGTTAAGAATGTGGTGATAATGACAATACGAGGGTGAAAGAATTGTAGAGGAGTAATAACTCACGAAGAAGCAAATTGGTGCTTGACTTGCACAATTACTGACTTGTGCCCTATAACTCTTAAGGTTGAGTCTAAAACTCGAGAAACTTTGACAAACAGCTTTGTGAAACTGCACACAGAACATATTGTAATTCAGTTCCAGGCAGTAATATTACCTATGAGAGTGAGCAGCCGATAACAGTGCGGACTTGCAGACTCATCACCCGAAGTCATTGTCAGCGATGTCTTACAGTGCTTACATTGCTGATGCTGGCCTGGAGTGGGTGACTGGAATCTGTCATCCTCTTCCACCTGATCACAGATGGACAGTCAAACCACACGCAGCTCGATATTAATGTGGAAAAAGCAACGTGTAAAAACGGACTTAATCAATAGATGTCATTCTATCATCATGCAGCAGAACAATGCACACTGAAAAGTTGATTACGCTCCATCTCTGCACAATCAGTTAAAGGTGATGGCTGCCAATAGTTGACCATCACGCCAACTTCAGCTGAATGCTAGTTTAATTGGATCTAACCCTCACTGGCTCAAAGTGCCAAAAGGGGGATGAGCTCCTATGCAACAGAACCAGTTGTCTATGCAAAATCTTCTTCTTATTACCATGCATCACACTGCCCTTCTCAGCTTTCTGCTGTCGTTGTGTCTCATAACTCGTTAACATGCTTATTAAGTCTTTAAATCATCAGTATTCAAGCCACCACAATCCAGTGAACAGAGAACTAAAAAAATCTCTCCGCAGTTCACCTACACCATCAACCCCATCAGTTCAATATAATTATAATCAGCATCACCAGCGCACGCTTCGACAAAAATGCATCAAAATGCAGAACATACATATGCAATCATACCAGAGATTTTTACACGCAGGCTGTTCAAAACAGCTTGTATTACCTGCAATGACACAAGGTTGGTGAGCGATTCATCATTCTGAGTGTCTGCGTGACGACCAGTCGTCGTCCGACGATTGTTAGAGCACCGAGGAGGAATCTCTACCACGACACCGCCGGCGTGATCTGTGTATACACTATCGCCTTGCTCACCGTCACTGGAGCTGCCGCAGCAACCCTGACCAACACATCAGCAACTCAACCAGTCGGACAGAACTCGTACCTTCCCACTCACTTACTTCACAACTAAAGCTGGCGAATTAATGCATTAACTTAAGGCATCAACGGCTTTAACGCATTAAAGAATTAACGGGTGTTAAAAAAATTAACGCACATACATAAAGTCACTTAACTATGTAAAGCAACAGTTATGTTTATTTGATGATTGAATAATATTCAAGTAATTAAAAATTGTTTTGTCGCCGTTCCATCGCTACCATCACGGTTCTGCGATACAGGCACGACTTTGTGGGCTTCATTCCACTCACCCTGTCGGAGTAGTCCAGCTACAATACCAGCAATAATAATGATGTGTTATTAACGCATTAATGCATACATTAAAAAATTAATGCTTTGACAACTGTATTTACAACTGACAGACAACACTGAAACTAAGCTAGTCCATACGAAAATCATTGCTAGGGAATAAAATAATAGTAAAGTAGGTAAAATTAACATATTCTAACCAGTTGACAAACATAAAACTCCACTGAGTCATGTCACCGCACAAAAAATGTCACCTGTTCCTCATCGCAGCCTTCCCATCTTGAAAATATCAAGAAAATTCATACAAAACTTTATAAGTGATGCCATCTCCCGCAGATGGACCAAAAGACAAAGACAAATGCATATCCTTATGTTAACAACTGACTCTGACTTGCGAAACAACTAAACAATACAAAAAGTTAATGTCATACAAAGGTAAACTGAACAAATATGCAGCAAGAATTACCCATAAAGGCATCAATGAACGTGATGCACTGATGCTTCTAGTGATAAAAAGTCATAACAATATGAACATCACTAAGAAAAAAAGGAATCACTTGTTGCCTACAACCACAGAATGACACAAATATCAAGCCATTACAACAATCAAAAACAGATTTTTTTATCATTCAGTTACTGCTGCACAGTCTCTTACAACACTGTACTCTGTGATATCCGTATGGTGCGATCATGTTTGCATGGTACGTCAGACATGGTCTCGGTGAATAGCCGTCCGACTTTCGAATGTAAAGACACAGCGATATTTTAAAAAGTCATATCGCCATTTGAAATTCAACAAGGTATGTACAGAAGCTTCCGGCTTTTCCACCATATCACTGTTTGCTAATGGTGCAGTTTAGGTTTTTGTTGTTATAATATGCACGTGCACTCTTTCAGCAAAGTTCAAGGTTAAAGCCTAAGTGGCGATTACTAGCAACAGTTCTCTATGCAACAGTTAACCAGCCAATTCTTGGCAATTATTTAATCAAACGATTCACCCTCTCACCTTGGATGATTCACCTCCTAGCTCATTCGCCTCCTGGCATGTTCACCCCCTGGCTGATTCGCCTCCTTAGCTTGGACGATTCGCACCCGTTGAATGCCAGTAACTCAATATCGATTAGTATAAGAACAATGAACTGCAATATGCATATGCTATAATACGTAATTTAATGTTTAGACAGCTTGTAGCATGACAATGAGAATAAACAATTGCGTGACTGTTTAGTCGTGTGTTCAATTAAGCATAGGCATCATTATATTTCATTATACAGAGAGTCAGAAACCCCATTTGCTTTTTTACAGCACTTTGTCGCCCTATAATGTTTACAGTATGACGCTATCTATAGATCTAGACTTTCGTCAACATGCAGTAGCAATTATTAGGCCTAGACCAAAGTATAGGCTACCTGTAAGAACTCATTTCAAAGGAAGGCCGACTCAACACACATGCAGCACCCATTCAGTAGACTGATGTTTGGTCTTCAGCATTTTAGCTATCTATTGTCAAAAAATGATATATTTGCGGCAAAAATCTGTGTTTTGTGGAAAAAACAAACTAACCTGATGCAGAAATTTATGAGGGTCTCTGTCAGAATTAGGCTATATCAGAAATTTGCAAACGTGTCAGTCTGAAAATTGTAAGTACTTTATTACTCCACAATGCCGCTGCTATGAAGCCTGAGATGATCGACTCATTCGACTGACTTTGTTTTGTGCTGTGATCACTTATTACGCCAAGTATTTTTGTCACGTATAATATTAACTGAAATAATATTAAGCCTACTAATCAGTTGAGTGACAATTTACCGTAGTTGTTGTCGTTCTGTAAAAAACGAAAAAAAATATTAGTTTACATTAGACAAGATATTACTCAACAGAGATGTGTGAACTGCAAATGCGTCAGTCCGTGAATCCAGATCCGCAGGATTTTTTTGTGGAAGCGGATGGACGCAGATCTTGTTCTGTGACAAAATTTGTGGACACGGGACTGACGCGGATCCTGTTTTGTGATGAGTGTATTTATTTCCTAATAAAATTTAAAAACAGATAGAAGTGGTGTGTGTTGAGTCGTGCGTAGCACGGTAGCACTGGTACCGGTAAATTGTAATATTCTATAGGCCTAGGCGCATTGTGGCTTACCTTACGTATTAATGACTAGTCTAAGAGGCAGGCCTATTCAGTGCAGACGGACGCAAATCCTATTATTTTCTCTCTTGTTGAGGACGCGGACTGACAGCAGATCCTTGGTCAAAATCTGTGGACTGACGCGGACTCAAAAATTTCAGGATCTGTACACCTCTGTTACTCAACGGGGAGCGAATCGTCCAATCTGAAAGCGAATCAGCCAGGGGGCGAACAAGCCAGGAGGCGAACGAACCAAGGAGCGAATCGTCTAAGGTGCGGGGGCGAATCAGCCAGGGGCGAAACGGCCAAGGGGCGAAAAATCCATAATTCGTTCGTGACATTGTACAGCAAGTAAACATTGCAACGAAAGTTACAAAACCAACTACATAACAATAAAGTATACAACAGAAACACTGTCAACTAATGAACCTCAGAATTAAACGCAATTAAAGAAGGCTGAAGCATTTAATATTGCTATAGCATCGTTTATAACGAAATAAAACTGTAAACTTACACACTTATCCGAGTTGTTATGCACCCCGTGCAGATAATAAGTAAGTAAGCCGGTAATCAAGCATATGCCTCTGGCTATATGGACACAGGCTGCAACTCGAAAAAGGCCGACCTCGACGGTATTGACCATCTTCTCTAATTTCTAGTGCTCTAATGCCATTCAATCTGGCCATATCTCAAAAACGGTGAGAGATAGGGCCTACGCCGTGTCAAATTAGATTAAAATCATTGACCTTGGATGACGTTGAAGGGTCATAACGCACTATAGGCCTATGCAATGCCAAGCGTGCGGTATTGTGGCTAAACGGTAAGTCCAGTGTTTGAATTGCTGGGGGTTAGGGGGTTGAACCCCCCAACTGGTTTTTCAACCACCTTCCCCCCTAACACACTGTCAAATTATGTACTGGGGGGTCAGCTATACTATATACATAGGATTTGCATCACAATAATTTTGGTCGGGCTCCGACCGTCAAAAAGTTCAACCTTTCAACTAATTTTTCACAATTCAAACACTGGGTAAATCGTAGAAAGTTTGCGATGGATAGGGCGATGGCGACTTTCTATAGGCGCCTCAGATTCAGCTGGCTGTCATTGTGCGCTTTATAAATTGCTATATTATTAGTATTCTTCTTATCATTATAATCTGTCATGATTCTTTACAGCGTTAGGCCTGCTGTCTAATTGATTATTTTTGTGTATCAAAGAATTTGTTACCTCTGGTGTCTAGTTCTTTTACTATTGATGTTGGTAATAAGTATAACCTCTCTGATCACCTTCCCTTGGAGACTTGTTTAATATTGAATTCTGCACCTGAATGTCATAGCAATGATAATAAAGCTAGTAACACGGCCTATCAGTTACATGTAGGCCTACGTTTGGACAAATCAGATTTGCGGTTGTATGATAAATAGGCCTACACCTTATACCAATATCTTGAAGCCATTGGTCTTGGCTATGTTCATCAGTTTTCTAACTGCACTCCTGACTGTTCTTGTGGTAGACTTGGGCTAATTGATGATTACTATAGCAAAAAATTTAAGCAAAGCTCACGAGACGCACGAAAGCCTATAGCATTTCCAGTTCGGTAGTTATAGTTTCGAAAATCGCATATCATTTGGACTCGGTCCATCGGGACCATAAGACACATCGGTCATAGACGCGTGTGGCGTCAGTGGCGTGGCGCCACCTTGTGAATGATATAGACTCTCACAGGCGAAAATGGCCAAAAAAATCCATAAAACCCCCTATTTTGGCGTTCAAGGTTATTCAAGGCCATTGAATTCGGCGCCAATCGAAAGCCAGTATACGATTAGCTATTAGTGATTGATAGTAACCTAGGCCTTATCTCGCACCGATACCGAGATACAGCGAGTTATTGGCCGAAAATCGCAAATTTTTACCACCCCCCTCTCATTTAGGGCCCTCCTTCGGGGTGACCCCCTTTGAATTTATGGAAAATCTTTACGGTTCCTGAAACTAGAGTCTTCCAGGCAGCCGACGGTTAAGATTTGGTGATCCTAGATTGGACCGTTTTTGCCTGATCCACCAGTGTGACAGACAGACGGACAGACGGACAGACAGAATTGCGATGGCTAAGACGCGCTGAAAGCATAGCTGCTTTCGCGCGTAAAAAGGAAATCCTTAATGTCCTTACTGCTGCTAACGCAATTTGTGTTCCACGTAGAAAAGTTGGTTTTTATAAATATTGGTGTGATGTGGAATTGGATGAACTCAAGCTTAAATGTATAGAGCCCCATAAACGTTGGGTTGCTGCTGGTCGGCCCATGTCTGGTGATGTTTATGAGAGGAAACGAGTCTGTATGGCCCAGTCCCTTACGGCATCATCAGCGAAATACTGGGTTAGAAATTTCCAATGATTTGCATGATCGCCTTATTCTGAAGAACGGTTCCGATTTTTGGAAAAGTTGGAACAGTAGGCCTAAGTTAAAAAGCGTAGAAATCAATGGTTACTGCTAACGGACTAAATAATCATGCAGACATTGCTAATGCTTTTGCTGATAATTTTGCAAGTGTGTCAACATAATTCTATTAGTCATAATGAGTCTTTTAAACGTGAGTTCCAGGACAAGTTTCCGGCTTACTGCAAAACTGTTGCTAATGGTTGCTGTCTACTCAGTAGTGATCAGGTTGAATTATCCATTGTCAAACTCATGACCGGTAAAGCTCCTGGTGTAGATAGTGTTATGGCTGAACATGTTCTTTACTCTCATAAGTCTATATCTCTGCATTTATTAGTTTGGTTTAATGCCATTATTATGCATAAATACATGTATATATACCTTCTGAGTTTGGTATATATCTTACCATTCCTTTGTTGAAAGACAAATCTCTCGATTTCTCTAATATGGATAACTACCGGGCAATAACCCTCAATCCTGTTGTGTCTAAGATTTTTGAACACAGTCTCCTTTCACATCTTAATGATTACCTTGTGACTTCTGAATTTTGTGGGTTGTAATGAAGCTCTTGCTATGTTTTGTAAGGCTGTACGCTCGTGTTTTGAGTTGATTAATCATTTGTAACTTGATCAGCTGAGACGCCGTTTTTAATCACCAGTCAGTGTACAGCATGCAATAAAATAACAATGCGTATTAAAAGGATAACGAAATTGTTAAAAATGTACGATCTATGTTAAAAATTTCATACGCAGGTTGTCCAGGTCTATCCAGCCATTTCGGCGCAATTCACTCTCAAAATGTGCGCCGCAAATGAAAGTTGGCAAAAAACATTCAAACCCTCTATTTTAGGGTTCAAGGTCATTTAAGATTATCAATGTTGACACCATTAAAAGCTCGTTACTAGTGCTTGTTACGATAAACAGTATGTCTGTGCTTATTTGCAACTGTTTTCAGGCTAGTCGAGCCACTACCGGTAACTAACCACTTTTAGGGGTACAGTATTTTACAAGTAGGCCTAATGGTTCTACAGTTTTAGTTGCAGCTTTGGATATGGCTTTTTAATTTAGCTCACTTTCTTTCGGTTTTTACACACCTTTTAGTTTCAGCGTTTTATTATCACAAATTAACAAAAGAAACAGAGCGATTACCGACTCGGAGATTTTAGATAAGAATCGTACTCTACATAGGCCTAGGTTTAAATCTAATCACTGTTATGTATAAAACGTATTAACAAAACATGTCAGAAATGCTGTCAATGAAACAATTATACTCTGTAGTAAAAAGACGACACGTAGATATTAGGCAAACAAGTTTTTGTTGCAAGATTATAACCAATAACTTATTAAAACGTTCAGAATCGGCGTTATAGTATGCTACGTCAATAGGCCTAGGGACTACATTTGAAAACCGAACTAGACATTGCATGATGATGAACGGGGTCGTCGTCTGCTCGTCGGACAATAAAAGTTTTCTTGGGACCGGGGGACTCGAGGTAGCAGAGAGTTTAACCTTGCACGAATTTGGTGACCACTCATAGGCTATGTCCAACAGCGGTAGGAGATCAAAAACAGTGAAGATAAGATGACTCGTATGTTTGACGAACACGCGTACAATGTTATGTTTTATGACTAAATGGCAGAGATTTTTTCCCGAGAGAACTGCGATGTTTCTGGCCACCAGTTTGTTTACATAGAATAACGAAAAGAAGCCGTTCACTGTTGACAGCTTACGACAATTATTATTGCATGGTCACTTCATTGACTCCACACAGAAAACGAAAACGCAGTCAGAAGCGAAGAATAATCAAAAGTTATAGCCTTCTGTCGTTTGCTGACGCACATTTAGGCCATATGAAACACAAGCCAGATACGCGTTAAACTGATGCGACTAACACGCGATTAAAATCAATAAAATATTTATTATTAATCGCACGACTAACGCGATCAGATCGATCGTCGATATGGTGTGCGCCGCCTCGTTCTAAGATCGGTTTGTGTTGTAATTGAGCTGTGCAGCGGCTTGTGAAGTGAGAAAATCATTGTTCATGGCGGGATGATAATGTCTCTGACTCAGACTGGGACAGCGAGCTACTGACGAGGTCGACAACGGCACAGGGTGAACACATCGACAGACGCTCTCGTCGTAGGAAGGCGGCGGAACCACGGTCCCTGTCGTCGTCGTCGAAGTTGTCTCGGACATTTTCTCTGTCATTGTCGCTGTTGTCGTCGTGGTTATTGTTGTTGTTGTCTTTGTCGTCGCTGTCGTCGTCGTCGTCGTCATCGTTGTCTGGTATCTTCCGTTCCTGCACGTGCCGAGGCAGACGACGACATCAGACGGCAGTAAAGGGGCGCTGGCGGTGACTCGTGTTGTCCAGTCAGTCAGCTGAAGCCGCTCGGGGCACGCCCGTGGAGGCGAGCTGTCATCTTGCCCCGGTACCACGCGTATCGTTCCGTCGAGACCCCCAACGCCGCCCCCGCCGCCATTTGCCGACGCTATTTTTATGACATCTTCATCGTCGCTGCTCAGTATTCCATCGCACCCTGCACGTGAAACAACATAAACGTTAAGCTAAAGTTAGCATAAATTGACTTAAATTAGCGTCATGCCTTCATGCTCGATGTATATTACGCGTATTATTTTACGACAAATCCTATATTTTGCAACGCAGAAAACAGTAGCAGAATGCTTCGCGCGTCTTTGCCATCGTCTGGGCGTCTGTCCGTTTGTCCGTCTGTCCGTCCGTCTGTCTGTCACACTCGTGATCTGTATCAAAACGGTGCAAGCTAGGATCACGAAATCTTCACTGTGGACTGCCCCAAGATCTCTAGTTTATCGTGACAAAATTTCGTGCCATTGGGTGCAGGGGTTCCCCTCGAACGAGGGCGTCGAAGAGGGGTACCCCCCTAAAAAGACGTCATTTTGCCGTTATTGGCTCGAATAATGTG
>Ga0056128_1002467_pt1 | contig 21991 bp, 11 predicted proteins | sample WorMetLIZISLAND2_FD_71113 | JGI IMG/M metagenome (GOLD analysis project Ga0056128, IMG submission 71113) | Marine gutless worms symbiont microbial communities from Max Planck institute for Marine Microbiology, Germany - Olavius geniculatus... ... | reverse complement strand
ATGAAAAGGTGCGTTTTTTGCCGTTTTCCAGCAAGAATTGCAAAATTCAACAATGTTTGATGGTTTTTTTCATACCGATACAATATGCGATTAAAATCGCCATGTGAGATTGCATCTGATATGACGCTGTGATTTTCTGCGTTTCCGAATTTCAGAAAAAAATGGGCGAATTTGCGGCTTTTATTGAACGTTTAAGAGCAAAAAGTGTTTCAGCTTCAGGGGGGCTTCGCCCCCCTGACCCCAGACCAGGGACTCTGCCCCTGGACCCCGCTGGGGGCTCCGCCCCCAGACCCCCATTATAGGCTCGCGCTCTGCGCGCTTGCCATGCCCCCCTTTCCCAAATCCTAAGTACGCCACTGTCGAAAGCGTAAGCCTATAGCAGTTCGTGTTCGCTAACTGTCAGACTATCTCCAGCCGTTTCGTCGCAGTTCATTCTTAAAATGTGCGCTGCAGTCGAAGATAGCAAAATCAGTAACAAAACCTTATTTTAGAAGTTCAGGGTCTTTTAAAAGTCATCTATGTTGAGAGGACTAAAAAGCTCGTCACTAATGCTTGTTGTGATAGAGGCAGCATGCCCATACTTGTCTGCAACCGTTTTTACGAAAGACTGGCCAACATCGGTAAAATAACGACTTTTACGGGGGTACCGTTATTTGATGCCCTCGTGAGTAGGTTTCTTTGAACTTAAAAAATCGAGACTTGGACCGTCGAAATCTACGTTCAAAGCTAAAAATTTGTTATGCAGCTTGTTTACGTCTATCTTGATTTCAGCGCAATTCGCTCTTGAAAGTGTCTCTCAGCCCAATTTCGCCAAAAAATTTATAAAACCCCTAACCCCTATTTTAGCGTTTTATGTCATCCAATGTCAATGAATTCAGTGGCAATCAAGAGCCAGTGTACGACTCTCTATTAGTAATTAATAGTAACATAGGCCCTCTCTCGCACCGTTACTGAGATACAGCGACTTATTGGCCAAAAATCGCAAATTTTGTTCACCCCCCTCATTTAGCGCCCTTGTTCGGGGTGACCCCCTTCAAATTTATGGAAAAGCTTTTCGGTTCTTGAATCTAGAGTCTTCCAGGCAGCCGACGGTGAAGATTTGGTATCCTAGCTTGCACCGTTTTTTGACTGATCCACAGTGTGACGGACGGACAGACAGAATTGCGATGGCTAAGGCGCGCTGAAAGCAGTAGCTGCTTTCGCGCGTAAAAATGCATTAATGCAGCAGCATGTCAATACTTAGAGCCGTTGCGTTATTAGTGCAGCGAGACTTTCTTGTGTGGGGCGACTGAAAACTGGGACCGGACATCTCAAGACCGTCTAACTTTCGGGCCGGGCTAACATCACCAGATCGACAACTTGGCACCAAATTAAAAACGTGGACATCGCGAAACTTCTTTGGGTGTTCGAGGAGCTCAAACGTTCATAAGAAGTTTTTTTTGTTGCAGTCGATTACTAGCGTACAAGAAAACGATGTTAATTCACTCGGAGAATGGTTTGAGTTGCTAACGGGCAGTTTATAACGGCCATTCTTTTATTGACTACTTCTTATTGCCAATGTACAAGAATAGACCTGAAGGACTATACTCTGCTCAAACACGTCCGTTTGATCTGGAGCCGCGTTTGTCGGGTCTCGCGATTTCAGCGCCCCCAGTTACTTGCGGTATTCGTAATTCCATGTCGCTTTCACAGATGAAACCGACGCAAGAGATGGCAGACAAGATCGGCGTAAGCAGAGACCACGACAAGGCCGAGAAGACGCTGGAGGAAAATGAATTAGAAAACGACGACGACGATTACTCGGCGGAATACAGCGAGCCGGCGATGGACGATATCGACCTTGAGCTGTTGGAGCGCTTCCTGCGTCTGCTGGAGAAACAAACACCGCGCTCTGATGACGTCAGCTACGACGATCAGCCGCTGCCGAAACGAGAAGACAACAAACAGCCTGGAAATGCTTCTTCTGGTATGTGCTATATATTGTTTTGTCTGTTCATCTAGTATATTTGATCCTATTCAGCCTTGCCTTATATTCTGTGTCTGCCCAAGCAAATATACTAGATTATAACTCTGAACGACAATAGTAAATACTCGAACGAACGTTTTTTTTGCGAACCTTGGCATTTGCAAACTTGTCAACGAAAAAATGGCGAGAACACAGTATCGTAGGCTGATTTGTTGATATAAATTTATTCACGGCAAATTAAAAACTGTGAAAACTGTGATTAAACTGAGCCTGTAGGCTGGCGCCCCCTGTTTCCCTCCCGTACAGTTAGCAGCAGCATCGTCGGTAAGAAAAAATAGGCGGGACAGGAAGTTGCCATTTTTCCACAGACATTGGAAATTTCCGACAAAATTCCGACAGAAAGTTGCAACTTTCCGACTGAGGAAATTATAGATGCTCAAATTATTCCGCCTCTCAAATTTTTTTTCTAAAATAGGGATTGTTCGAGCCCAAATTTTGCACTTTGGACGAAACTTCTCCGACGATAAAATTTTTCTACAATTTTTTGACAGTAAACAGGGTTTAGGGGGAAACAAAAACATGTTTTTTCACTCTTTGCAACGACGTTCAGAATGAATGATTCACCGCATTGCCTGAGCGAAAATCATCGGTCTTTATGCCCAAAAGCTAACAGTTGACGTGCGTTTGTGGTATTGCAGAGGATAAAACTTCGACGAAGGAAAACGGAGCGGAAATGACGCCATCAGTGACGTCATTAGTGTGACTTCATATCAGTGACGTCATCAGTGGGTCACGAGCGCGCAAAACGCAGCACGGCCGGGGAGCACCACGTCGTGTCGATGACGGCTGAAAACATGATCCCAACTCATGATGATGATGATGATGATGACGTACACAAACCAACAAGGATTAAACGAGATCTCAAAAATTATCTCTACAATCGGCGCTGGATTAACGACAGTAAGTCTTACAGAGCGACGTAACTGAACTGAACCAAACTGATATGACGTAACGTCTTATAGTTCAGTTCGATACAGTTCAATTCAGTTACATCGCTCTGTAGCCCACGCGCCTTTAGTCTACGCCACTGTCTATAAGAGCGTATAGCTTACAGTGAGATCAACAAGAATGTCCAGCTAATGCAAAGGGAACGCGCGACATCGGTGCGTATATGAAGGGACGAAGGCCGACTGCAAACCAATATAAGATCACCGATTCTAGCAATCGACATTCGACACCAGGATGATAATGACGGCTAGTACTGCATCGACATTCGCTAGACGGCGTAACCGGTATCGCGCATCAGCTATCTACCGTATGAGAAGCCGAAAGCGCGTTTTGAAGGGGTACCTCTCTTTGATGCCCCCATGCACATTTGATGATCATAGCTTGCACCGTTTTTGACTGATCTGGCTCTGTGACGGACGTACGAACAGACAGACGGACAGAATTGCGATGGCTAAGACGCTCTATAGCAGTACCTGCTATCGCGCGTAAAAACTGAATTGAACTACTCGTACAATGGCAGCTCAGTTGTGGAGTGTTTACACGATCCAGCAAACGTCCAGCATTACATTTGCTGAAAGTTTGCTGGACGTTTGCTGGATCGTGTAAACACCCCACTGCGATTATTGCACGTATGCTGTACAAAGGGAATAAACTGGCAGCTCATTTTAATAGGTATTAAGCCCAGGTTCGTCGAGAGCCACAGCTGGGCCCGGGGAAACATTCTCGCGGGGCCCCCAAACATTTTCCCGGGCCCCTCTGAGGAAAATTTTTTTTGAATTTTTTTTTCAAAATGGTACATTCTAGAGTATTTTATATTTCTGGCCGACGGCGGGGCCCCCAAAACGTCGGGGGCCCGGGGTAGCTAACCCCCTACCCCACCCTCTCGACGGGCCGGATTAAGCCGACTGTGATAGTCCACTAAAGATAAAAGTCTTTATATTAATATTTCGGCTGGTCCGAAAAAGCAATTAATCAACAAGTTTCGTAAATCAATCAGATATTGCAGCCCAATTTGTTGCGTTTATCACGTTCATTGCGTTGGGTGGAAACTATGCTTTATAGCTTAGAGGTGTTGCAGTCACGTGCAATGACGTCACGTGCTATATGTGTGATGAGTCCCGTCGGGCATAAAATCTATTCTTGGCTGGCGCCATAATAAATCAATTTATAACCGCACCGAGCAGCATAATGATCTGATCCGGATGCACTGTGGCCATACTAAGTCAGACCACCAGATGGCGTCACAAGAACGTAATCAGTCTGCAACCGATATTAAGCACATTTTGTGAAGATTGGCTTATTTTGACACTTTATACAGCGGGGAATATTTTGTGTGATAGAACGCTTAGGCCTATAGAGGGAGTATGTGTAGCGTAGCCTACTTATTGGTTAGTGGCTTGGCGTAGCGGTAACGCATAGATTAACGAAGCCCTATACTCTACGCCGGGCCGAGTTAGTACTGCGATGGGTGACATGCTTGCGGGCAGGTAAACCATCGCAGTATGTAACCAGCCACCTAGGTCAACTCAGCCTTCCATCCCTTCGGTAATTTCTTCGGTAAGGTAAATCGAGTAGGCCTACCAGCCTGGCTGGGATTAAGACGGGGCGCGTTCACCTGTGTCGCGGTGGCAGGTAACACTGTGTGAGCTCATAAGGCAGGTGACGCTCTGCGATAGGCTTCCCGATTATTTGTGAATTTGTGCACCTACGTGAGAAACTACGGCGTCGTGAATTACAGAAAGTAGGTGGGGCAAAAAGTTGCAATTTTCCGAGCGACATTTCAAATTTCCGACAGTATTTCGACAAATTACACACAGGAAAATTACATGTGCCCAAAATCTCAATTTTACTTTAAAATTTCTTCAGTTAAATGGGGGAGGGTTTAGCCCCACATTTTCCGACCGGCAATATTTCGACAGTCCAAAATTTAGGGGAAGGGGATCCGCCTGCTACAACGCCGCTGACGAGAAACTGTAAGCTTAATTTTCTTTGTGCGGTTGTTTAGAGGTTGCAGATGATTATGAAATACCAAGAGCAGCCGCTTTGCAGGAAGGTCTTCGACTGGACGGACCCATTGCTCCGGGCAGCTTCTGTGATTCTGTGATTCTGTGAATATACTACTAATAATAGCGATAATGTCAGACAAAAAAAACTATGTACAGCTAAACTGACCAGTCAACAATAAAATAACAATAATTAAGAATACAATAAAATGACATAGCCAATACCGATCATAAGGCGGTCATTATTCCATTGCTTCGGACAGCTTCAATGATGATGAATACGATGAAGACGCTGTGTCGACGGCCCAGTTGCAGCGCTATCTGAATCTGATGCGCACGCTGGATGAGTTGAGAGATGTCCACGGTCAGACCTACGTGCCCGTCACCTACCGCGGCGTCAGGGGAATTTTTGTGCCCGAGTCGAGCATCTCCAGTGAGCAGGCTACGCCGGGTCTCGGTCCGCACGACTTTTTGCTATTTTTTGCTATTTAGCGCTTTTTTATTATTTTTTGTGCTTGTTAACTTTTTGCTATTTTTGCTATTATTTGCTAGTATTTGCCATTTTGTGCTGTTTTTTGTCTCGGCCCGTACGACTGGGGCGGCGTAGGCGTACAGTCATCGTACGGTCCGGCTGAAGTTGCGTCAGCGGCCGACAAGTGGTCTCTGCTCGTACTGCAGCAGGTCAAGAAGGCGCTCGACCGACGAATACGCTCTAAGGAATCGAACGGTGTGTTTTTCGATCACATAGGTTGCCATGGATTGGGATATTGCATAGCAACTGCCTGTTTAGCCCAAACGTATGAAACTTTAACCTTAGTTGCCATAAGAATAGTAAGGCCAGTAGTTATCTGGAAGTCAAGAAGGCGCTGGATGAATACGACTTGGTGAATCGTCTTGCTGACGAGATTCAAAGCCGCCGTCGTCGTCGTGTCGGCCGTATCTAGATAGGCTAGAATGATACGTGAAGTAGCCTAGAGTTCGACTGTGTGAAGTGTTCAGATCTAGTGCACGCACACTGAATGAAATACGTTAGTCTCGTTTGATCTCGCAGTCTTGCAGTCAATAAGCGAAGTCAGTTTCAAAATCGTTTTGCGTGATTTCATCGATATTCGCATTAGCCTATATTTTTTCCCCTAATCTCGGAATATTTTCACTGTGTTGTTTTCTTGATAGTTTACTATATGGGCCTTATGTTACTTAGGCCTATCCACTCTTCTATACTGGTCTAGACGGCGTTTGAGTTTAATTTACAATAAGCACCATACGCAAATTGCCTGCTTATTGCTTACTTATTTACTCAGTTTCTTTCTTTCTTTTTTTTCTTACAACAGAACCCTGTAATGTTATTATAATGTATAGGCCTAGACGCCAACAGTTACTTCGTAGGACTACAATACCTGTCTATGTCAGAGTAGCCTACTGCAGGGTGACCCAAAAAAGTAAACTATTGCATTTTGTCTATATCTTTGCTCAACATTGACCAATTCTTACATTTTTTTCACCAGTAGACTGTTGTTTCGCTACACTATCTTGTACAATATAAATATGAAAAAATTAGCAATACTTACAGATGGACAGAAGGTATATAATGGTAATTTTTAAAGTATTTAAGTAAAATGTTAAATATGAATTATAGTAATTGCCAAAATATTTACATATAGCTACAGAGTAAGTTTTCATCTTTTAGCAAAAAGAGCACTGCTTGTAGGGACGCACGATCGGAATACAATGCTCATGCAGTTTACTGAGCAAAATCGCAGCCGCCAATCAGCATTAATAATGTATATACATTGAAAATTTATGCCAAAAACGGCTCAAATTATTCGAAATCGAAAACATGTTCAATATGTCCTTCATTGTTCTTTACACTCACTATAACTGATATTTAACATTTCCGTTAAATACTTGAAACAAAAAATTTGAGCTAATGCTCACGAGACGCGCGAAAGCCTATAGCAGTTCCGGTTCAGTAGTTTAGCTGAAAATTAAGGCGTTCACGCTAAGTTAATATACAAATACCAAATTCTTTATCTGGATCGCATAACAATAGTAGCGTGGGGCCACCTTGTGAATGATATAGACTTGTGTCGCAGCCCGAAATCGCCAAAAATCCATAAAACCCTCTATTTTGGCGTTCAAGGTCATTCAAGGTCATTGATTTCGGCGCCAATCGAGCGCCAGTGTACGACTTGGTATGATTTGTGATTAATAGTAACCTAGGCTCTATCTCGCACCGTTACTGAGATACATCGACTTATTGGCCAAAAATCGCAAATGTTGCCCATCCCCTTTTATTTAGCGTCCTCGTTTGAAATGACCCCCTTCGAATTTATCGAAAAGCTTTAAGGTTCCTGATAGATTCTTCCAAGCAGCCGACGGTGAAGATTTGGTGATTTTAGCTTGCGCCGCTTTTGACTGATCTACATGTACCCCTGTGACAGACAGACGGACAGACGGACAGAATTGCGATGGCTAAGGCGCGGTGAAAGCAGTTGCTGCTTTCGCGCGTAAAAGTTACTACTAGATTTCTGCCGATCTGTAGAAATTGTTGGTTTTGAGATATTTATGTTTTACAAGGTAGTGTAGCGACATAACATGTGTGGTGTGAATGCCATTGAGTAGCAATATTTTAGAAAATTTACTGGTGAAAAAATGTGAAAAGTGGTCAATATTAAATTTTAGTGAAGATATGGTCAAAGTGCAATAGCTTACTTTCTTGGGCCATCACTATGTGCAAGATTATTGAAATACAGTTTGATCCGTAAATGCGCACTGGACACAGGAGTGAGTCTTAACGTTGTGAAATACATATTGTGAAATACAAGAACCTGGTGTAATTTGTAAAATACATGCATCATCAAATTTTTGTCTGTAAGCCAAAATATGTTTATCGTTCCCTAGGAAACAGCTTGTGAAAGAAATGGAGATGATCCTAGACATTGCTAGCTCAGTAGGCTACACAGTAGGCCTAACTGAAAAAATTTACACCGTCTCAAAAAATGTCACGCGGTGACTATTTGATCGGCAGCCGGTTATCTGAGCGGTCAAGACGAAAAATCGCAGTCGCCCCCGCCCCGGCGAATGACATTAAATACAATTCCTATACGCGTTACTAACTAAAATTACCGTGAATAGTGTTTAGGGCTTAGAATTAGGGTTAGGGTTACTGTTAGCGTTACTGGTAGGGTTTGGGTTTTAGTTATAGGGTTAGCGTTTTTAAAGATTTGTGTGACAATAGGCTAATGAGCACTAATAATTGCATAGGCCTACAATTTGGGCACTAACGGTTCTAGCCCGCAATATCTGGGAGGGGACACGGGCCCCGCCTGATGACGAGCGCGGTAGCGCGAGTCAATAACGGGAGTCTGGGGCAGAGCCTCAGCGGGGTCCAAGGGTAGAGTCCCTAATCAGGGGGCCAGGGGGGTGAAGCTGAAGCACTTTTGGTTTTTGGACGTTCAATAGAAGCCGCAAATTTGGCCGCTTTTCTAAAATTTGAAAGAAAAAAAAAAAATTTAAAAAAAATTTGTTATCTTTGCAAACAAGAAATTTGAGCTAAGGCTCACGAGACGCAAAAGCCTATAGCAGTTCCTGTTCGAAAACTGTCAGTCTATCTCCAGCTGTTTTCACGAACGACTGGCCAACAGTAAAATAACGACTTTTACGGGGGCACCGCTTTTTGATGTTCCCGTGCGCAGTTTTCCTTAAACCTAGAAAATCGAGACTTAGAGCGTTGAAATCTACGTTCAATGCTAAAAATTTCATGCGCAGCTTGTTTCTGTCTATCTCAATTAATTTCAGTGCAATTCGCTCTTAAATAGTGTCTCGCAGCGCAAAATCGCCAAAAAGATCCATAAAACCCCCTATTTAAGCGTTCACAAGCATCCAAGGTCATCGAAATCGGTGGCAATCGAGAGCCAGTGTACGACTTCCTATTTAAGTATGGTTGGTGCAACGCGCCCTAAAAATCTAAACACCTTACGTTACGTCGTGTTTACATTTGACGTCACGTGACTCACACATAAAATGAAAATGGCGTAATATTTTTTTTCGGCGTCTATTTATATGGCGTGACGTGTTATTTCGTATTGCTCGTATGCGTCTGAGGTATTTTGTTTACGAAGAGTTCTTTATTATGCTTGTGTATCCTGTTTGTTTACGATGTTCAATGATGTTTGCTAATTGACATTGAAATGTGTGTTTTTGTTAGTTAGTTAGTGATTTAACAACTGAAATGTTGTTTATTTTAAACACAAATTGTGTATCTAAAATTGTCATCGGAAGATTAACGAAGTAAGTTTACAACAATTACTTTTGTTCATTTGGTAGCTGCGATGTAAGTTCGATTTACGATTTAAATGGTGAAAATCATTAAATTCTTAGTAAATACCGAATCGTTCACACCAAAAATGTCAGAAAGAATGAAAACACAGTCACAAGTCGGCTGAAGTACATTAACTTGCTTAAATCAAGGTATCCTACTTTAGTCCGGCACCTACATTGCGTATATAATATGACATTATCATGTCAACAAATGCAGCTATGCTTACTTTTGGACTGCACTGTCTAACATATGTTTAACATGTAATGCAGTTATATTTTTAATATTACGTTTCTTTCCGTAAATGTCTGTCATCACTGATGAATTAGATTAACAGTTTGTGCATGTCATATGCTGCATTTTATGTTTTTGCACTGCAGGCATGACTTTTCTTGGTTTTGAAATTGTTTCCAGGTTACTACTGCCATGGCGGATATTGGTAAGTGTCTCAGTGTGTCTTTTGAAATTAAGTATTTCGATATGTTGTTTTCAGTATGGAATTGGAACCACACATAGTTTGTAATAAACACTGTTTCAACGATTCCTTGAAGTATACTTTCTTTAGAGCTAAGATATCTGGCTTGACAAGAGAGTTAATTGTGAAAATAGGTAGTTAATCAAAACTGCAAGTATTGGTACATGCGCATTATAGTAATAGTCAGTAATTATTTACTTTTTATCTGATTGTTTTTATTGATTTTATCTGCATTGAGCACATTATCAATCCGCCAGATGTTGCATCTTGTACGCAGAGCTTATAGAAACCATTTTTCAACTTAGCAAATTTATTCGCCTTGGTTTTAGAGTTTTGAGTGGCTGGTTGTTTGTTCCTAATACAATTTTATTTAAGCTGAAGTGTTGACCATTTTGTTGAATTGGGAGACTGCAACTGGCTTCAGTACCAGTATATTAATTGTTGCTTTTTCGGATGGTACAGAGCAAAGCTTGAGTGTTGAAGACAAGGTGTTATTGGCTCAAGCAGCGTCAGAGAGGGCGGCAATTGTTGCTAAGTATGATAAGGTCAGTGCTATAGCCATTATTTCTTATCTTATACTGTTGTTAACTGTTTTATAAGTAGAAATTTGGGGCTGGGCCCAACTTGTGATCGCACAGCATGCTAAATCCTACCATATACTGCTCGCTATGCGACCTGTACTAATTTTGAAATTATAAATGGCCTTCATTCCAAAACCCCTCAATGGATCTCACTGAATTTTGGCCTTAATTCCTTCCAGGTAAGGGTCAACATTCCACAAAATTTTGGTCTTGGTCCGTTGTCCAGTTTCGGAGGAGAAGTGGAAAAAAATCAAACTTTAACAAGAAATATTACTAGATTGTGACCAATCTAATGTACTCCTCGTACACATCATTTTCTGTTGTATTTTTCTAAGAGCTTTTTCGTTTTTTTCGGCTTGTATTAGAGACTCCACACCTAATAAGACCCATTTAATATCATACTAATAGTTACTGGCATTGAGGTCGTTATTGGAAATTGTCTTCCCGAAGTTTGTAAAATATTGCCCGATTTTAGGAACTGAGAGGAAAAAATTTCCAGTAATGGTCGATGATGCTAGTTGCCATTTGTCTTGTTATACCTCAATGTATGCATCTATCTGGCACCGTTATGGAGGTATGGCACCTCAGAGATAATGGGGTCACGACCGTGACTTTTTGGGGTCACGGGACGTCATCGGTGACGTGACCATTTGACTCCCGGCAGTCAATTTCCTATGGGTGGTCCATTGTGACCATGCGTCTATCTAGCACCGTTATGGAGATATGACCATTTGAAGTTCTTCCAGGAAGGCTCTTCCAGGAACAAAGGTCAGTCGTTGGTCGTCGGTCGGTCCCCAATATTACACTGATCTCATATACTCTTTTTCGCTACGTTAGGAACGTAGCATGCAAGGAGTAAAAAAGTACAAAAAAACAAAGCAACAACATGAGGCTTACCATTACTGTGTAAGGGTGGCTTAATAAATACAGACTATGACATCTGCAATCTGTATATGTGTATGCAGTTATGTGTGCTTTTTGCTACACCAGCACCTCTGAAGTCAATCGACACACTGGCGCTCTACATATTAGTTTATTATTATTATTATTATACAGTGTGCGGTTCAGTTGCAGTATTATTCGTCTATTTTTTCGTGAAACATGCATTTTTTGCAGTGGTGAATTAGATTAACAGGTTAAGACCAAATTCCATTACGCTGTCTTTGTGACAAAGTTGCGGACTTTGTCGCGGACACAAATCATGAAAGTCCGCGACACAAATCATGTCGCCGACTTTCATGATTTGTGTTGCGGATTTTTGTAATTTGTGTCCACAAACTTTGTCGCAAACTTTCCTTGTGCATTGTAATAGACTAAATCCCATTAGAGCGATAGACTTTGTCATAAACATGTTGACATGTCAAGATAGTTTGTGTCTGCGACTTTCACTGAAACTTCATCATTTCATGATTTGTCACCATTTGTTTTTGAGACTTTCATGATTTGTGTCCACAACTTTCCTCGTGAGGAATTTCTGGTGAAAGTCAGTGTAATGGAATTTGGGCATTTTAATGCTAATCAGCACAATCTGTGCCTCAAATTGGCATGCTTCTGACATTGTTCCCTGTATAAATTTACTAAGTGCTTAGTTCATGTCATATGATGTAAGGGTCAAATAAGCATGGATTTTTTTTGGTGCGATTATCAGCAAATTACAACTAATCACAATCACAGTACTCATTTTTTTTCATTTTAAATTAGTCAGGTTCAGGCTATGTATTTTGTTGCTTGCTATTTAACATGGCTGGCATTGATGGCTTGTGCATTTTACTAAATGTTGTGTAAATTGTGAGTTATTTTTACACCGTATCTCAAAAAACCAGGGCCACTTATTTTGTGAATAACTTCGTGAAACATTGGCTGATTTTGATCATTTCTGGCAAGCTACATCGCGAAGAAACTTGACATAAATGACTGTAGTTTAACCCACCTCACATTGATACTGTTGCTACACTATCTTGTGAAATGCAAAAGTCGTAGCCCTGGTTTATTGAGACACGGTGTACGTTTTGTCTGCATGTCATGATTGTGTACTATGTTACCGGTACTTAATTAGCTTATGCTGTTCCTTGGATGTCCGGTATGGCTATAAGCCCTTAAAATAGGTAAAGGTAAAGGTCTGGTACTTGCTACAGCACTTATTACATGAGTCCAACTGAGCAGAAGCTTTTCACGTTCTCGGAAGTGGCAGTTGATTGGCTCGAGCTAATGATACCACAGCGCACTATGCGGTCATCCATTGCTCGCGTCAGTGAACAATTGGACTCACAGTTTGCAGCTAGCAGACATACCAGTTAGCCACACTAGATCTTTACCCCATAGCTCGTAAGTACTATCGGTATTTATTTCCCATCCCACTGAGGGTAGGAAGCTGAGTTGACCTGAGAATGTGCTTCTTCTGTTACCATAGTCACTTTGGGGCGTGGTGTAAGACTAAGTCTGAAGAGCTGTTCGTTGAAACATAATTGACAAGCAATAGTATTAATATGCGTAATATAATTGTGTTTTTTGCAATCAGGGTCGTGAGGAAGGAGCTGAGATTGACCAGTGGGAAGATCCCGGGTTTGAGGTGTATCATGTGACTGATCGCTATGGCTTTATACAGTGAGTTGAATCCTGCACATGTTAACATCTTTGCTCTCATGAAGTGCTTGTTCCGTGTGTGTGTCTTAATAATTATTCTGTGACTTTGTGGCAATTGATTTAAGAGTGGGCCTGTACCAAATATTCTATTTGTATTCTTTGGCCTGAATAGTATGCCAAATAGTGTATTCGTATTCGGCCGAATATTAGTGCCATAAATATACCGAATACAAATAATTTGGTCTCAAAGACAGCTGCTGTTAGCCCAGCTATCTTAGCAGCATAACACCCACAGGTCCCACACATGATGCTTTATGGCATTTTCTTAACCATTTCGTTTGCTAACTGTCAAGAGTCTGCCATAAGTCACTGTCATGAAATGTTATTCAGTAATGTTTGTCAGTATCATTCGTTTAACATGGATACAAAATGCCCGATCTTGAAATTTTTCAGTACTCTGTAATGAAACCCGAGCATTTGGCAATTTGTTTGAACTTGCATCTTGAACTTGAACTATTTGTATTCTATTCATATTCGGCCATATAGCATATCACATTATTCTTATTCGACCGAATATTAAAATCTGCTATTCGGTACAGCCCTATCAAACAGTATTAATTATTTGTACTTCATGTTGACTTACAGGTTCATGAAATTTTTGGAAAAAATCTTTTTTTCAGGCCCTGGAAAGTTACTGAAAATCAGATTGGGTCTTGAAAGTCTTTTAATTTCAGTTGTTTAAAATTATCCTGACTGCGATGTAACATTGTTTCTACAGTGCCAGGAACGTCTCGCATGACGTGGTCTTGTCTAGCATGACGTGGTCTCGTCTAGCATGATGTGGTAAAATATTGTGAGAACGTGCCTGTAAGAGGCAATGGAAAGTAGTTGGAAATTACTTGAAAAGTTCTTCAATATTTTTTGCACCCAGATGTGTGGCCTCCATGGCACTTGTATGATGATTTGCTTGTGTTGGGATCATAATGTTACTAAAAAATTTGTTTTAAAGTCAGACATTTGTAATTAGTTTAATATTCATTTTTGCTTATAAATCAAGCCAGAAGTACATTGTTCCGCGTCACTGCTGGGATTTTTTAGTTGTTAGTTTCACTTTCATTTTATTGTGTGCAGTGAGCATCAGATTCCCCGATCATCTACAGCTGCCGAAGCAAAGGTATATTAAATTTTCTCTACTGGGTTCTCTTTTATTTCTTACTTTTTAAGTGGTTATAAACTCGCCTGCGAGGTCGTGTGATAACTGGCATTCATTTGTTTATTTTTTTACTGGTTTGTTAGCAGGATTACACAAAAAGTTGCAGCATCCAGATCCAGGATAGGATTGGTGGATTTTTTACCTTTGCCGAATTTGCTGTCGCCATCTGGCAAACACAATGAAAACAAGAAATTTGAGCGAAGCTCATGAGATGTGCGACAGTTCCTGTTCGCACATTGTCTTAATCTATCTACAGCCATTTCGTTGCAGTTTACCCTTGAAGTGTGCACCACAGCACACAGTGAAGATTTTGTGATCGTAGCTTGCTCCATTTTGATAAGGCTGCAGACTGTGACAGACAGACGGACAGAGCAACGGACGCCCAGGCCATGGCTAAGATGCTCGAAGCATTCTGCTATCGCGTGTAAAATTGATGTAGCGTTTAGCAGAGGTTGACACTCTGTGAATGCTTTTCTAGTTTTTAAGGAAGTGTATAGATTTTTACATGCCATCTGTCTGTCTGTCACACTCTGCAATTGTATCAAGATGGCACAAGCTAAGATCAAGAAATTTTTATTGTGGGCTGCCCCAAGGACTCTAGTTTCTTGTGACGAAATTTCATGCCCCTGCATGAGGGGGTTCCCCTCGAACTAGGACGTCAAAGAGGGGTACCTCCCTAAAAAGACGTTATTTTGCCGTTAATGGCTCGTCTGTTGTGAAAATGGTTGCAGATAAGTACAGACATGTCGCGTATCATAACAAGCACTGGTCACAAGCTTTTTAGTTTTATCAACATTGATAACCTTGAACCACCTTGAACCGTCAAAGTTGAGGGTTTTCGTGAATTTTTCGTAATTTCTGACTGCGACACAGTTTAAGAGTGAATTGCACCGAAATGGCTAGAGATAGACACAGACAACTTGCATGTGAAAGTTTTCCACATTAAACATAGATTTTAGCAGTTCAACTCCCGACCCCCTAAGTTCAAGGAGGCCTGCACACGCTGGCATCAAACGAGGTACCCATCTAAAAAGTAGTTATTTTACTGCTATTAGCTCGTCTAATGTGAAAACAGTTGCAGATAGGTACATACATGCTGCTTATCATAACAAGCACTGGTGACGGGCTTTTTAGATTTATTAACGTCGCGACCTTTAATGACCTTGAACCCCTTCCCACCCAGAAAACAGGGTTTTTAGTGAATTTTCCGTAATTTTTGGCTGCAGCGCACATTTTAAGAATGAATTGCAACAAAATGGCTGGAGATAGACCAAGACAACCTGCATATGAATGTTGTTGCATTAAACACAGATTTTAGCAATTCAAGTCTTGACCCTCTAGGTTCAAGGAGGCCTGCACAGGCAGGCATCAAAGAGGGGTACTTTTTTAAAATGTGATTATTTTACCGCTATTAGCTCGTCTGATGTGAAAACAGTTGCAGATAGGCACAGACATGCTGCATATTATAACAAGCACTGGTGATGAGCTTTTGAATGGTGTCAACATCGTTGACCTTGAGTGATCTTGAACCTTGAACGATAGGTGACCTTAGTGTTTTTTTGCAATTTTTAGTTGCAGCACACATTTTGTGAGTGAATTGCGTGTAAATGGCTGGAGATAAACCTAGACAACCTGTATAGGCTTATAAAATTTTTAGCATAGAACGTTCATTTTTGGCACTTTAAATTCGACCTCTTAAATTCAAAGAGTCTTTGTACCGAGGCCTAAAATATTGGTACTCCTTCAAAATGCAGTATTATTCTAGTGCATGCTGTACACGATTGCCCAGGTGGCAGAACCGCGCATCACGTGAGCTTTGCTCAAATAACTTGTATTTTTACTAGTCATCACATTTCATGTGACATAAATATTAAGCTTTTTACACTGTATGTCTGTATTCAGTGCCACATAATGGTCTGGTGCTAATTCTTTGGTTTGCTGTAGGCTCTTGAACTTGAAACCGAGCGCACGCACAAGTGGCTAAAGATGTCGAAAGATTGGGAGAAATACAGTAAAGGTGACAAGGTAATGCATATGTTATTATGCAAAGAAATGGTGCTGCTAAAAAGTAATTTTTGTTTTTGTTTGTATAAATGAACAACAGCCGGCAAAACTTCTACATCTCGTCATTTGTTTCTCTCAGTTGATTTATCGTTTGACAAAATGTAGGCAGTATGGTTGCCGGCCAGTTTCTGTCATGAAATTTTGATGAAGCTTAAAAAATAAGCGCAAGATTTAGTTAATGGAAATATGCCACCATGGTAGATTGTAAATTGTCTTAGCGTTGTAAGAAAGATTCAGCAATGTTTCTAGCGTCTGTTTGACGTTTTAGAACAGTCTCAAGAAGAGAACTTTAATGAATCTACATGCAAAACTTGTTATATTCTGCTGACACTTCATCGTATCTGCTTCTCTTGTTTTTTCGTGTGCCTCTGAATCTGTGAGAAGGTGATGCTAAAAAGAAATTTTTATGCCTCTGCCAACGTATGGTCGGAGGCATCATGTTTCCAGAGGGTTCGTGCGTTCATCCATCTGTCCATGGATGCATGAGTCCTGGACAAACATTGTTAGCAAGATATCTTGAGTATTTGTTGATGGAATTTGACCAAACTTTCACCATTAACGGGCTTTGGGGCAAGGATTAAAGCATCACATTTTGGGTGAATAGGTCACGGTGGGATCGAATATGCCTCAAAATATACCTTCTAGTTGTTACATGTGGGCAGTTCTAAACCATAACAGTTGATGGAAAAAGGTAAAGTCCAGTACTTGCTATAGCGCTTCTTGCATAAGACGAACTCAAGACCAGAAGCGCTTTGACAATCTCGGAAGTGGCAGCTGATTGGCATGAGCTAATGATACCGCAGTGCACTATGCAGCCATCCATTGTCTGCATTAGTGAACAGTTGGACCCACAGTTTGCAGCAAGAAGACATACCACCGCTCCAAGTCAGCCAGTCTAAGCCTTTGCCCCATAGCCCTTAGCTACTACTCATTTCCCATCCCACAAAGGGTAGGAGGCTGAGATGGAGTCGTAACCACTATCTAGTTGTTTATGTTTGTATATATATTTGTTTAGTTTGTTTGTCAGCCATGAAGTGTAGATGTAGGCTTATGTTGGCGTTGTCAGATGTTTATGTTCGTATGTTTTCGTAGGTTGCCCGTCGGACGTACAAAGGCATTCCGGAGAAGATGCGCGGTCTAGTCTGGTCTCTGTTGCTCGGCGTAGAACAAGAAGCAAAGAAACATCCCGGTGTTTATCAGGTAAAATTTTAGAACTTCAGTTACTGCTTTTATTTCTTTTTTCAGTGCTATTATTTTTAGAATTCCAGTTACCATCAAGATATTACGATTTTATTTCCATTATACTACATGATGTTTCTCATTGGTGACGGGTATCTATGTCATGTAAACCGTCTATTGTATAACAGTTTACTAGAAGCTGACCCTTGGCCTAACTTGAAAGATGGTTAGTCAAAATTCGAGAGCAGTAGTAGAAAGCTGTGGTGTATTTCTGATGCTGTGAATTATGTAAAAGATAGAGCCTAATGCTCTCCAGCTCTTCCTTTAGTCGTTTGGCAGCAGTGGTATATTATAATGTTGTAAAATCTTTACCAGTATTTTTCAAACATTATGCCCGATCTTTGGCCTCATAGTATAATGGTAGTACATCAGACTAGAAATCGAGAGGTCGCTGCTTTGACTCCCAGCCTGGTAACAACCCTGTGCAGGTTGGTCACACACATGTGCTGTCACCAAGCAGTATAATTTGGTACCAGTCAAAGTGCGGTGACACTGTTTTGCTGGGAAGGTAACCGCGGGCCAGATGGAAGGTAATAACCACCAAGAAGATAACGGAAATATATGTGAGCTTTGGCTCTTTGCTTATACAACTGAGCTGTGTGCAGCTGCTGGCTCAGGGCCTTAAAACGGAGATGAGCATTGCTGGCGTCGGTCACAGAGCTGTGGTATGGGAGAGCGCTGTTGATTCAACTATGTCGACGATTCACCATCACTTTTTCCCTTTATGTCTAATTTGTCCAAGACTAGTGTGTTATTTTTTCAGATGGCCTGAAGTAGTATTTTTAGTCGATATCTAGTACGTAGGAAGCTGTGCTGTAAGTTTACTGTGGTTTGTGGTAAAATTGTTGCACAGCAAATGAAAGAACGAGCGCGGCGCTGGTCTCCAGACATTCGACAGATCGATCTCGATGTTAACCGAACATACCGCAATCACATCATGTTTCGACTTCGCTTTGATGTCAAGTGAGTCACGCGTGCTACCAACAGCTTGTTGATATTTGGATTAAATTACTTCAGCATGCGACAGTGGTGCTCCTGATAATGTTTTAACTTTGGGCTTTCCATGATTACAAAATTTGTTAGCTGTTTCTAAAACTTCTTGTCGGTTGAGCCGTCTTTGTCACATTGGCTTGGATACTGTGAAACTAATTATGCATAGATATTATCCAAACATCTTTGCTGTTTGCAGGTCCCAACATCTCAGTGAGTGGTAGGGCTAAAGCACTTGTGGTCATTCGATGCTTCCCTTCTAGAGAACTCCTGTCCAAGTTTTAAAAGTTGAATTACATAGGCAAGGTAATTTACATATTTAATTAAGGCATGTCGATTTGTTCGGCGAAAGGAAAGCATCTTTTATGATCTGGCATTCTTTTATTTGTATTCTTGCAAAAGTTGTTCATAATGTTGTGTGTGGTCTCAACATCACATGCAGTGCTTTTAATTATTGCTGGTGAGTTCATCACTGGCTTCTATTCCATTACCTGGTGGGTGCAGCTTATGTCAGTGAAAAATATGGAGGAAGTTTTGTTAAGGGCGTAAATCAAAACTTACCCTGATTTTTCACTGCACAATCTATACCCTTAACAAGGAGCCCGCAAGGGTGGGTTTGAGCTTGAAAGTTGGGGGGGGAACATGCACCCAATTTTGAGTCCAGATTTGGGGGGATAGAAGCCACTAAGTGCCATCTTGAGATTAACTCTTTGTTGATTAATCAGTAACATCGATGTCTGACAATATTTGTGCTTTGACGGTGAAAAATGATGAAGTGGCCAGTGTTGGTTGGTGTATGTAGGCAGCAAGCGCTGTTTCACGTACTGGCGGCCTACTCGCTGTATAACACCGAGATTGGTTACTGCCAAGGCATGAGCCAAATTGCTGCCTTGCTGCTGATGTACTTCAATGAAGAGGTATAAATTAGTATTCTCACTGATCGACTGTTCATTCTGGCTGGTATTGTCGTGGGTTATAAGAATCAGTGGAAGATGTTTACTTTGTGATTGCCCACTCGAAAATTTTGTTCTTTTTGTAGGGTATTGTAAAATGGCAAGATTTTTACAGTGCAGCAACACTGTATGAGGACAGTGTTCCTAACTGATGAAATTATACGTGTAGCAATATAAGCATTCCGGTTTTTGTTGTTTTAGTATTTCTGGCAATTTATTTCTGCCGTGCATCATGTTGAGAAAGTTTAAAATACCTGGGTGGGTGTTTAAAATGGCCCAGTTTGATGGGTTTTAGTTGTTTTGGTGGTTACACTCAGGTTTTTTTAGAAAGGCCCATCGATCTTGATGGTTTTGGGGTTTTGTGGGTTTTAAATTATTAGAATGAGCATTTTGTACTTGTGAAATAAATATTCCAAAATTTGCCCAAAAAATTGTTAGCCCCATGTCTTTAAAAGTTTTGAAATTAACAGGTAATAGAATATTTTGTTAGTAACGGAGAAAAAAACTTAAATTGGATCAGGTTTACGGTGGGCTTTTTGGTGAGATTTTAGACGGGTTTAACCAGTAAAACGCAGTAGATTTCTGGCTGCCTGTCTGGGTGTGGTGTGAAGTGTGATGGGTAAATGTCGTAGGATGCGTTCTGGGCATTGTCAATCTTACTCAGTGACAAGAAGCACGCCATGCATGGTCTGTTTGCTTACTTATCATTTTAGCATCCATTTTATCGTGTTCTACAGTTTATTATACGCATATAGCACACTACGCTTTTATACAGAATGTGTTGAATTATACTTACTTCTTGGCCATGATCAACGGCATGTTCTGCCTGGATGCATACACATGTGATACACGAAAGTGAGACGCTATCAGTCGTCACACTTAAGTAGAGTGAGCTTATGGGCGGTTACAACGCTCCAGTGTGGCTTGGTAGCATAGCGTTAGCATGTCGAACTGGTGACCCGGATGTCCCCGGTTCGATTTCAGCCCAGTGTACTGCCAGGTAACAACTCTGGGCAAGTTGTTCACACACGTGCCGCTGACACCAAGCGGTGTAATTTGGTACCGGCCTCACCGCTGTGAAGCTACTAACGGCAGTATATGGGAGAGGTCTGGCCTACTGCCCATGTAACTGAACTGTGGCTCACTGCCGGCTCAGGGCCTTGAAACAGAGATGAGCACCGCATTTATAAACATTGAGCTCTGAGGGAGTGCTGTTGACTACGGGAGTTACCTATATCACTCCAGACACTGTGGTGAGGTAGGTGGATGAATTTGTCTTGATGTTATTTGTATAATACTGGCTTCACTGCTTTGTTGAATGATCAGATATTAAAGTAAATAGTTTTTTGTTGTCTTTAAAAGTCATATTCTTTATATCCCTGTAAAGACCATTTGCTTGTTTTTACAGGTGTTGCTTATATGTGATATAGGTAATGAGGATTATAGAGAGGTCAGTTCTTGGTCAGGGATTCGTGTGTTTTTTTCTCCACCTGACTAAAATTAGTTGTAATTGGAACTTTTTCTGCTTGGATGGATAATAGGTTGTATTGATGAATGAAAGTGTTGTGTTTTTAAGGGTTTTTCATTCCGGAATTTCCGAAGTTGAAACGTTTTATGGAACACCACGATCGCGTGCTGAAGCGATTTTTACCGAAGATCAAGAAGCACTTGGTAACTTTTTTCGGAGTTATCTTCTGTGCATTACTGTCACATTTGTTTTTAGAATTATTAAAACATGGTGATGTTTTGTTATCTACTACGACACTCCCAACATTGACAGTTACGCAAGTATTTTTTGCTTCTGAAATATTATAATCTGGTGCAAGTTTCATGTGTTAATCTGCTTATATAAAGTTATAAAATGAGTGCAGTGAACACTTTTTGAGTACTTGTCAGGATAAACCAAGTTTTTTTATACCAGTTTACACCTTTTGAGTGACAGAAACAGTGGTTTGTGTGTGCTGGCTATAGGATCGCAATGACATGTTCGCTAACCTGTATACTATCAAATGGCTGATGCAGTGCTTCTTGGACCGGGTTTGTTTTCTTGTTATATCAATTAGTCATGGTTTCCATGCCTCCTGAAAAGTCCTGGATTTTTTTCTTGAAAATTCCAGGACCGGGAAAGTCCTGTAAATTTACATTGGTCTTGGAAAGTCTTGGAAATTGAAGCTTGAGATGCTGGAAAGTCCTGTAAAAATATTCTTGAAAGTCACGCATTTTTTCATAGGCTCAAATGGAAATCATTTTTCCTGCTCGCTTTGCTTACAGATTACTTATAGTTCCCTACTTCTACATTTGTGCTGCCAGTATGTACACTGTGTTTCAAAAAAACGGGCACCCTTTTTATTTCTTTCATAATTCACTCAAATGATGATCAATTTACCCAAAATTTTTACCAGATGTAGCTGAAGAAATGCTAATTCAAAATATATGGACAAAATATGGCTGTTAGTTAAATATTCTTTGCTAGTTGCTAGCCATATTTTGTCCATATATTTTGAATTAGCATTTCTTCAGCTACATCTGGTAAAAATTTAGTGTAAATTGATCATCATTTGAGTGAATTATGAAAGAAATAAAAAGGGTGCCCGTTTT
>Ga0056128_1002464_pt1 | contig 22000 bp, 15 predicted proteins | sample WorMetLIZISLAND2_FD_71113 | JGI IMG/M metagenome (GOLD analysis project Ga0056128, IMG submission 71113) | Marine gutless worms symbiont microbial communities from Max Planck institute for Marine Microbiology, Germany - Olavius geniculatus... ... | reverse complement strand
CAATTAGCTCTCTACTTCATCTCTTAGATCTGATGACAACCTGCTGCAGTCTTAATAACCGACCAATCTCCTCGCGACGTTGAACTAAGTACTGATGGCGTTTAATCCGATGCTTCAAAAATATTTTCTGAAGTATTCCGTGCAACCTAATACTACTATATTATGCCATTTTGGACAGAAAAACAGTAGCCTATGTAGTAACTTTCTTAGCTACGTCACTGTAACCGTACAATGTTTGTATTTTTACTTTTTTCATACTCTATTTTTGGCAATGGCTTTGCTGTTATGATATAGTCCTTAGTATTATTATCATCATGATTATGATTATAACACTTACTATGACTATGATGGCGATGATAGTAATATTAATAATAATAATAATAATAACAGTTATTATTGTTGTTATTTTTTTACCTTTTGTAGGAGTTTCCGAAAAAGAAAAAAACTGACAAAGTTACAAAGTTATAATTCTACTGGCCACTGGTCTGAGCGGTTCTCTTTAGTAAAACTCGTACAAATAATAGCGGTTGTAACAATGAAAAAAAACTGATATCTTCTGCAACAAAAAGCTGCCCTCAGGATTATTATTGAAAATCTTTAAGATTTTTTCGATCACGTTCGGTTAAGAACGAGTATGCCCCAGTATTTATGGGTATAAGGATTAAAGGGCTGTTATTGCTAAGAGAGTTGGTAGTGGGGCGTAGCGGTAACGGGCTGGGTTAGTACTTGGATGGGTGACTGCCTGCGGGCAGGTAAGCCATCTCGGCATGTAACCAGCTGCCTAGGTCAACTCAGCCTTTCACTCGTCCGTAAGTAAGTAAATCGAGTACCGGTCTATCTGGCTAAGGTTAAGGCAGGACGCGTTTACCTGTGTCGGGTGGCAGGTAACACTGTGTGATCCTATATGGCAGGTGACGCTCCGTAGCTCTGAGATGGGTTTCCTATGAAGAGCTATCGCATTTTAACCAAACCTCCGTTTACCTTAATCTGAAACAGATCTGAGTCCTGGTTGCTGTCGCTCGGCTGCTGGATGAGATATTGTTGAACGGACAGCGGCAAGGAGTCTTCATCCTGAGCAGTCGGAATAACGATGCTTGTCGTTCCCACCTGTGAAGATTCGCTCAACTCATGGATGATCTCTGCTGGCCTGAACACAGGTCTATGGTCGTTCACGTCTCGTATCTCTATACTCACCTACAGACGTCACAGTCACAGGTAGCAGTAACAGTTGAAGTTGAAGTTAAAAGCAGATAGATAGCAGATGCGTAGTACCTTGAAACCTAAAATAAGAAACAGAGGTGCTTAGAGTGCAACGGGAAAGAAACGCCAGTTTTCTCAATTCCGCAATTTGGGAAAAACGTTTCGTTTCCTTGCCTCTCGTGGCATAAAAAGACGCCATAAAAGACTACAATGGCTTTTAAAATATTAAAATCAGCTCAAAACACTAGCAATCGCAAAGCAGTGTAGCCGAAGCGTTTAAGGGGCAATTTTTGATTATGTCAGTGGCAAATTGCATACAATCAAGGTATGTTTTATGATGTGAAGGCCCCCTACGCGTGACGGTAGTGTGGTGGCGCGGCGTCGAAACAGTGGCGCCAAAGTGTAATGTTCCGTTTTATAACATGACCTGCTTCGTTGCCGATTCTGACGCACGGCGCTGATGCTAAATAAAATTTTAATGCAAAAAACATATAAAATGTGAGGATGTACGACGCCGGTGTTTCGCGACTGTGGTTGGAACGTCATCATTGTTCATGGTCGCCCTAAGAACAGATATCTCGCCGGCAGCATATACCTTAACGACACGCCAACGACTTGGCAGCAGTCACACAGAATGGTCAACGTAAAAGAACAAATCTATGATTTTTGCCGGCCTAACGCTATAACAATATAGTTAGTTAACCGGGTGTCTTCCTCCGCACTAGTGTGACCCGGCAAACAATCAATCAATCAAAACGCATTTATATAAAGCCGTATGTCGCGAAAAATCAGCGGGCGCATTGGCACGCATGTATGTAGCAATAGCAGCAGTTCTTTACTTACTTTTAGAATGCTGAAGTATTGGACCGGTTGCACGGCGACGTCCTGCTGAACGCGACATATTTCCTCATCCGGTCGGCAGATGACGTCACGGTCCACGCGACCGGAAACGAACAGCCAGCCGGTCGACTCGTCCAGTCCAATGTAGTCCGGAGCAGGCGACAGGAAGCGGAAGCGGAGAGATCCGGCCACTTCCGGTGGATACTGGTCGTTGAGTCCGGCGTCGGGCGCCAGGTGGCCGATGGACGTGCCGACGTCACACTCCTCGTCGATGACGTAGACGAGGTCACGTTGTACGGCCGCGCTATATCCGGTACTCAGTAGACAGAGCAGTGCGACGGCGGCTATGCACGTGTGACGGTGTTGTCGCTGCATGACCCTGCAAAGACGCATCTCAGCTGAAATCAGCGTCGGCAATTTACAAATATTGTTTTTTTTATATTTTAAATAGCAACATAAGCTTCAAAACCGGCAGTATACAGTGTGAGTCAAAAAATTGTACTCACTAAAGTTTTTTTAACTTTATTTTTTAAAAACCGAAAATTAATAAGCCATATCTTACACGCATATTTGGCGTTGAAATCTACGCAAAGTTGCAAAATTTTATTCAATTATTCCTAAATATTATGAAGTTATGAAACTTCGTAATTTGGCGTAGATTTAAACGCAAAATGTGCGTGTGAAATATGGCTTTAAAATTTTCAGTCTTTAAAAAGTAAAGTTCAAAAAGCACTAGAAAGTATTTTTGACTTACACTTTACATCTAACAAATTCTCATTAATAAATAACATGCATTACACGGATGTTTATAAGTAACTGCTGTAATCAAATTTTCATCACGACATTATATAGGTTATATCGCTAGTGCAGTGTTCGGCACCTTACTGCGATCAACGTAACTTCACCAATAAACGGCAGCAAACAGTAAAAAATAAAAAGCTATGAGTACAGAATAAAACATAAACAATGGAATGTTTGCTAATTGTGGTTGTTAAAAAATACATTTATCAATTTACTGTTTGCTTTAAAGTTACGTTTTGGTTGTTAATATTTCGAATAAAATAAGCCCCAACACAAAAATCACTGTAACCACTTTGATGTATAAGTCATTTGATTCGCATTTTAACAAAAACTAACACAAAATTCAAGAAAAAGAACTTTTTAAAAATTTTTGTTAAAAATTAAACGTTTCGTTTGGAAAACTAACGCCGATCATGTAATCATTAAAGAGTGTAAAGTTGCATTTGTGAGAATTTCAGCTGTTCCATCTTCTATCCCGTTAAAAAGTATATTCGTAAATTAGTCGGTTACTCAGGTAGAAACGACTTCAAAAGAGAATATTGTGTGTTTGTCGCTGGGTTATTAAACATAATTACCGGCGGGCGGGCTGGTAAATATGTTTGATCGCTGATGTGGAAATAATAGAAAGTGGGTTTCTGCAGCTGCGTCCGTCCGTGGACTGTGCCGTATTCATCCTTCGAATGGATTGTCTTCCGTGCTTTTGATGTCGTCAGCGGACCCCACGCAACAGCAAAACCGCACAACAACTGGGACACAGCTTCCGTCTAGGGACATCTGGGTAGCTGTCCGTGATCTCTGAATTAGGACAGTCTGGTAGCTTACTTAGCTGTGGACGAGGCCTGCTCGGGAAAGCAGTTTAGCGATGTTTCTGTGAAACAGCGACGCTTAAAAGCAGCAGCATCACTGACTCTAGCATTTCCAGCAGCAGCAATGATGCTTCCTATTGCAATGTTCAATCATAGAGAAAGAAATAAACATCGTATTACAAACTAGAAAGCAGTTATAGCCCGCAGGTACCTTCGCCAAGGCAAAGCTATTCGCCAGGTGGCGTCACCATCTTTGCTTTGCCAGCGGTTTTTTTATGCCCCCTTTAATGCAATGGTAACAAAAAATTCAAAGTGATCCAGAATCCAGGATTCCTACCGGATCACGTCTAAAATTGAATCACTGGTAGTTTATGCCATGCCCAATATACCCTCAAAATTTCAGAAAGATCAGTCCATAACTTTTTGAGTTATCTTGCTGACTCACAGACAAACAAACAAACAAACAAAAACCGGCGGAGGTAACTAAAATGCGCAAAGTTGACAGGTTAAGATTGAGTCACAGGACGGGTAAAAGTATATACGTTTTAGTTCGCTTGCTAAACGGTGCGTCTTTGACATTATTGTTATTTCAGTGTCATCTAGGACAAAGTTTAACATATCCATAGCAGTGAGAAAAGCACGAGCAGAAACTTCACATTTGTCTTTCGAGTTATTGTACATTTTTTCAGTTATTCTTCACTTTCAGGATACATTCTATGTCATTCTTATTAACGGTATTTCAAAACTTTAATTCAGTGGTTGCTAGCCAGAACAGGCAAAACGGGTCGCTTAAAGAAGACGAGGAGACTGGGGAGAAAAATGTTTGAAAACACTTAGAAAGATGAGTTGATACAACACGAAATAAAGCTAAAATAAGCTTCTCTCCATTTTTCTATTTTATGCGCGATTATTAGTTTTTTTAACACGTATGTACGGCTGTAGCTTGTTCGGATGTCATTTTGTATTTTTACGCTACGGTTTGACAATAATGTTTTATAAAAGAAAAATTTGATTTGATTTTTGCTAACAGTAACATCCGCACTCACCGTGTTTGTTTTTTTGGAGGCAAGACTCTTTATACTCAGGCCTGCAGACTCCGACATAAAGTATGTATAAATCTTATAATAAATTAGTAATTAAATTTCTAAACAAAAAAAAACTAACAGCATGACTAATTCGCCAAGTTATGTCCAGTGATTTAGCTGATAAGTTGTTCACTTTAATTAAGCAACTAATAGAAACGATTAAAGTGTTTATGGTAACATGAGCGAGCATCATTGCGCAGACGCTGTACAGTCACCAACGGGAGAGATACGAGATGCAAAAGAAACAGATAATTTTCGGACGAGACCAGAACTCATCCGGGGAAGGTGCGAAGGTAACGTGTTCAGACAGACTGTTCCAGACACCGAAAAAGGTCGGTCGCCGACAGTAGGCAGTCGGCTGCGGCTGACGATCAGTGATGAAGAGAAGCTGGAACGCAGTCGCTAACGAGCCTCGATATTTGCCACCTGACAAAGCTCGCCAATGTCACCCATTTGACCGTCAAGTACCAAACAGTCTGCGTCTACGTCGCGCCTACAGCGCCAGTTTGGATACGTCTGCATGTGCGTTCCAGATAAACCGGCATTGTAGTCGAATCTCTGCGGTCAGCCGCTTCATTAATGTCCAGTGCCTATCTATCGAACACACGAAAATAATTTCCTTATCGCACTGCCCCGTCTTAGAGGTTCCACTTGTGTCGCTGACGTCACTTCCGGGTAGTGGCGGATGCAGAAAGTTTACAGCTTTTGTCGGGACTTGTACCTCGACAATGCACTGTCTGATTGGATCGCCAAATCAACCGGCTTCACGGCATATTTTATTCTTTCGTTTGATATCAATACATTCTGTTTTGCGTGCTGTATTTCTCAGTTAAACATGAACAATCGAAAAAAAGTTGCAGTTTTGTTTTGCTATCGTCAAGTGACTCGCGCTTATAGACAATAAAAAATAATAGGTCCCCAAGAATAATCAATAAGAAAAACAATAGTCAGAATTTGTGTTTATCATTTATGTTATAATGTTGCCAATTACAGTGTATCGCAGAACGGTCGAAAGCGTTTCTTTGAATTGTCTTCACTATTCGACACATATCATGCTGGGATCTAAACAAATTTTTTAAAATACTGCACAATATCATATATATAACAAAGCGACATAATTTATAATAATTAATTTTAAAAACAGCAATACTCGCAAAAAGTTTAGTTTAAAATAGCAGTATTTATAAAAAAATAAAATATTTATAAATGTACTGATTGTTTAATTTTTACTATAATTTGTGTTAACTTCATACTCTACTCTTTGCTAGAATTTAAAATAATACTGGAAGGTATAGTGTAATACCCGCAATATGTTAGACTTTGAAGTGAGGCAGACAAACAGTTGATATTTGCACCGAAGAAAGGACGTATTCGCGATTCGCCAAAAAATATCATTATACTGTAAAGTATAATATGTACTGTCACACAGCAGGAAGGAACATTGGACTGAATAATTTAAGTTCCATGTAAACGCATAGATGCATCACCGTCTCCGAAGCAATAAAGTGCAGGTCTAGTCCGCCTTCAGTGCCCATTAGTAAATGAAAAGCAATGCACACATGCCAACGATTGGAACCAGCGTAAACTTTGATCTACACGAACATTTTAAGTGCTAGACAGCCGACTCGAAAACTGTCATCTGCGCGAAGCTGGTAGTTGAAATAAGGCCAGGGGCTCATAAGGACAAGGATAGTATACAGCACCGCAAGTTAGCTTAACGTGTTAACGATATACTGAAAGCATACTCAATGTATTTAGGCCTAAATAAAAAATAACACAAGAATAACAAAATTGAAATTAATTAAAACATAATTCAACGTATACGTGGCATCGTCTTTAGAATGAAAGAAGTCATTTACAGCTGATGGCGACTACAATCTTTGCTGCATCTGGATTACCGTCGGATCAGATGTTACAATCGATGTTCAGATCACTGAGAATGCATTATTAGTTTGGAGATGCTTGATTATACGCAATCCACCTGCTTCTGGCATGCGGCTCCTCTACATGGGCCATCGAAGAGCTTCATTCGGCATGAAAAATATTTATAATACATTTGACCCGTTGCTTACAGGGTGAATTAACGTAATCATATTTTTATTTTGTTTTTATATGTCGCGCACACACTTTTGTACTGTTATGGTTTAGAGACTTAACATCCAAAACCGTGTGCCACATTTTTGCACATTATGCGTTATACAAATTTACGACCTTTATTTTTATTATGCGGCCGTCCTCCAAGCTGCATCACGAGTCTTGCTTTGCTGTCCGTCTGTCTGTCTCTCCGTTTGTTTCGTACGCGCTCAGAACTCTAAAAAATAATAAAAACACAATTAATGTAAACTAATTGTTTTTTTTTATTTTTAAATTGTTGTACAGGGTAAGTCTAAAAAGTTTACTTCTTAAATGTTTTTAAAACTTATTTTTTAGAACTACATTTTAGCAACATTTTACATAAAAATTTAGAAAAAAATTCTGGGTAAGCGCGCATAATATGGCATACCTTTATCAAATTTAAGAATAATTAAATGAAACTCTGTGAAATGGCGTACATTTTAACGCCAAATACGCACGTAAAATAGGGCTTAAAATTTTTCAATCTTTAAAAAATGAAGTTCAACGAACTTTAGGGATGGGTAAAATTTTCCGACTCACACTGTAGATCTCTCAGATAAACCGGGTAAACTTTATCGTCATCAGCATCACCATTATCATTATGATACACTGTATAACTACTATTATAACTAATGTCGTATTCATTATTATTAATACAGAAAACGCGAAAAAACGCTGCAAAAAACTGCAAGCAAACAGCGAAACTGGCTCTAGATAATCCGAGATAACTGAAGTTACTTAGCGTGAAGCGAGTACTTCTGCGTACACAATGAGATTAACAATCCGCTTAGTCGCTGTCGTCAAAACGCCTCACATAACGAACTTATATTAATCTTACCATTAATCTTAAACCATTACGCAGTACAACAACATTCACAGCATTAAGCTACATAAAGCCGTGCTATTGCGAGAAAACGGCGCGATGCTGCAACCGTGTTGATGAAACATAAGCAGAAGCACTGAATGCATCCACGATCTATACATTTCTGCCCTGATAGTGTAGCCTAGGTCTACGTTAATTAAAATTTTTTTTTTGAGTCTGATAGATGACGGATCATTCAGCCAGTCAATGACAATCAAAGCGCGTATGTCGCAAAAGAATTATATCGAAAACGCGTATGTATAGACCTGTAGATAATGTAATTTTAGTTAGTGAACAATAGCTTGCTTGCTTAGTTTACATATTGCATCATCGGATTATATACGCGTAAGTTTCTTCTTTATTTTATGTTTTTCTTTATTTTATGCTTCTTTGTTCTTTGAACAAATAAAAGCACGCGCAAGTAGCGAACAAAATAAAATTAGTAGAGGTTACGATTAAAAATTTCTTTACAGTTTGGATAGTAAAAATAACTGAACGTTTTTAACCAGTAACTTCGTTGCTGTTAAGCTGCTGTTGACGATTTATAATGCAGAAATTGCAAACCATAAGCGTTCCGTTGCGCGAATAGTAGAAGTCTGCTTTCTCGAACGCTTCCTGTTCTGTTTAGCTACGGCACAAAGGCGCGCCGCAGAGCATGTAATCCGGTTTACAATGGCTGTAATCACGACGACGTGGGTCAATCTCCGGACCAGCATCAATGGACCAAGGCGAAAACGGTAGCGTGGCGACGGCTTTACGGCCGTGTTGACACAGGCGACGTACCGAGTCGTGGTCGAAACTTTTCCGATTAGCGACGAACGGACGACAATTCCCGACGGACGTCGTCGTCGTCGTCGGCGAGTCCGTGACGACGCGGCGGCGACTCAATTTCGATCGGAAGTCGCGTTTTCTTCGGCGGCGGCGACGACGAACGCAATTTCGCCGTTGACAGAGCAACGAGGGCGACAGAAGGGCGACGGAGCGCGTCCAACTAGCGAGCCGAGCGGGCGCTCGTCAGGTCGACACGACAATGCACGCCGCACTGAGTCGTAGTAGTCGTCGTCGTCACTACACGGTCGTATCAATCATCCCGCTTCGCAGATAGCTAGCCGCACACACACAAACCGCTGACAGTAGATCCAGTCCACCCCACGAGCCAGTGCCAGTGTGTGGACCGTGGACCCACCGTAGTGGTCACTAACGCGATGAGCTGGGATTTCGCTTTGATGTCGGCGCAAATTACGACGTGGGGCCTTACGTTTAGGACGCTTGGTCCCAGGTGTGCCTCCGCTCACTGGAACTATATAGAACGCACCGGTACTTCAGCACAGCTGGCCAATTCGTCACCGGACGGTTCTACGCCTCCGGTGTAGCTATGGCGTTGGCGTTAGTGTAGAATTATCCAGTGTAATGTGATTAACAAAAGCCGCTTGCATTGAATTAGCAGGAAAATCAGTTTAACGTGCAATCAGTGTAGGCTCTCTCTGCATGAGTGTGACCGTTCGCCGAATATCCATCTGCTTGTGCTCTTACGTTTACCGTTGCAACGAACGCGTTGCACTCGTCATTGAAATGATATGGTTATGCTGGACGATATTATACCACAGTACTGTTGTACTGGAAGACGCCGTGATCAGGTTTTAAGATTAAGATCAGCGTCGATGCAGTGAAGTTCACCGAGTACGTAAACATTAAGTTTTAGACGAGGTAGAGAGAAATTTGGTTAGAGACCTAAAAGTGCGGTTGGTCAAAAATTAAGCCAAACGTTCGAGCTATATAGTCCGGAGTTAGAAACCGCGTATTTATGTTGTGGTAATTATTGTTAAACGAGTCTATTGAGTTTTGGCGTATAGCTTAGATCACATATAACACTTGCGGAAGCGTGTCTAATACCCCGTTTACACTAGGAAGCATGCACGAAGCACACGCATTCAATATACACGTGCACGGCGTGTGCTCTAAGTGTGCTTCATGTATGCTTCCTCGTGTAAACTGGGTATAAATCGCGTCTGGCCGTCAGTTTATTCTATGCCAAGACGCTCGTCCCTACTGCGTTAGACGCTCGTGTGCGGTCCGTGCGCGGATGGCGAGGAGCAAGTGGAGAGAACTCAGAACTGGCGTGTTGACTGTCTGCGAGTTAATCCCAAGTCCGGCGCCTTGCAGACCTATTGATGAATGTGCCGCAAACCCTGACTACAATCAATCAGGCCTGGTAGGCGTAATCGCGAGCAAATCAACAAATGGCCGACAGCCGCCGCCGCCGCGCGTTACCGCACAATATCTGCCATCGACCACCGTCAGAGCTTACATTCATTAATTGTGCCAACGTGTATGTTCTCGGACATGTTTGACAGCTGTTCTGATAAGCTGTTATTTAAAACAAAAAAAAACGGAATAGTTAGTTATGCCTGCATCTGATATAATACTTTACATTTTGTTGTAGAAAAAATGTATGCTACTTGATTGTGAAGTATATTCTTCAACTAATTCTGCTACAAGCATTCTGAATTTTGTCGCGAGTCGACAAATCTGAAACAAATGACGTAATTATTAAGCTATTTCGAATATCAATTCAACTCAGAAGTATTTAACATAATATCAGGTATTGGTGTAAGCAATTTTTGGAGTGCTTTGTCTTGTTTTGCTCTTTTAGTATTTGTAAACTAGGCTAGAATGTGAAAATATGCTAAACAGTTTGGCATAAATATTTTGTGTTTTGCACGTCGTTAAGCTAATTTAATACATGGCCTAACTTCTGAACCACTAAGTAGGCCTACGGCAGTAATGAAGATGTCTGAATTCTAAGTATACGTTTTATCACGATCAAAAGTGTTTATGTACTATTATGCGAATGTATCGAGGCATAATAAACTCTGACCCTGGTAAAAAGACTCGAGACCTTTAGAACATCACTCTTGACTGGAGTGAGATTATTGACGGTTACATAAACCTGCAAACAAGATAGTAAAAAAACAGTAGGCTACAAAATAAATGTGCATTTGTTTTTTTCATTTGTAGAATAAACGTTCTCCCTGGCCGTTTTAACCCAAAACGTTTTCTGTCGGACATCTCCCCCGCCCGTTTTCGATGACCTATGCCAGTATTTCTCCAAACGCATATTGGAAATCAAAGAACATCGTCGTTAAGCTAATTTAACCTCGGTTACAAAATTACGATTTATTTGATAAAAAATAATTTGTTTGCATCGGCAGACTAACGCCATTTTATGGAAATGATACGTGCGTGAGTAAACGAAAATTGCAAATAGGCCTATAGGGTACAGCGCAGCTACATGCAACACCTTTAAATGTATCTAACAAGAAAGAAAACACAAATACCAAAAAGGTGTCACGTCTTGGCCGAGCTTGTATAATCAACCGCAAAAAAATCACAACAAACTAAAAATGTGGAGCAAAGCCCAACGTGAGTCCGCCCGGCGCCTTAAGTCCGATGGGGGGGGGGAAATTCATAGGGATGAAATTCCCCCCCCGTGGCAAAGTCACGTGGTCTGAAGTCAAGTACATTAGCATGCGCAGAATGCGCACTGCCGAATTAGGGTAGGTCAACATTAGCCGCGTGATTTCAGGTGTTAGTGACCAAAGTTTACCATTTTTGTTCAACGCTAGAGAGGTTGCAATTGATAACGCCGTTTACTGTTTTTTTTGATATCTCTATCCAGTCCAGAGATATTCACAGTCAAAGTCAAAAGTTGTCGTAAAACGTACTAAACTTTAGACGTTTTTTGCCCTTCCAAATTTTAAGGGGAGGGGGCGGTTCCCCGCCTCCTAAAATGTGTTCCCGCGTTACTACCCATACCGAGCGGCACGTCAGGTGGTAAAGTTTCATAAATCTAATCCTTCTGGTTCCAAAAATCTTGCGCTTAAAACATTAAATTTCAAGCCAATTTTGAACCTTTTTGAAAAAAAATGGTAAGGGGGACCACCGTCCCCGATGGGGAGTGCGCTAGTAAAACCTGGTCATTCTCTAGCGCGTGTAAAAATTTGGGGACGCAGCATTTCTTAGGGGCCGAAATATGGTCTTCCGAAAAAATCGACTTGTGTGGGTACGATTTTACCGCTTAATTTCCGTGATTAGTGTACCAAAGTTTACCAAACTTTTTTCACCCAACGCGGGAGGAATCGCAGTGTAAAATGTCTGATTTCGAATATCTTCATCCGTTCCAAAGACACTCGCGGGCCAAGTTTAAAGTCGTCCGAAATCGGGAAAAATTTTGCACGTTTTGGCCTCTAAAGTTTTTTGGGGAGGACCCCCCTAAAATTTTGGACCGGCATTATAAAATTCGGCCTAGTACTGATCACCGTGCAAAATTTCGAGCCGATCGGCTAGCGCATCTCGGAGATCTCGCGATTGAGATAAATAAAACATCTGCAGTAAAACGTAAGTCCTTCCGAAAACTATCGTTTTCGGGCGGACAAAAATAGCTAAAAAACTGAAAAGAAAGATGTCACTGTCCGGCATGGCTTCAGCATACCTGGCCGCCGACTGTCAGCTGGTCTCCGACGAAGGTCGTCGTCAGCTGCGCTCTGCCAACTCAAGGACATGTGTCGTCAGAAGGACCTGCAGCAACTATGGAGACAGATGCTTTGCTGCTGCAGGTCCGAGGCTGTGGAACAGTCTGCCAGCTTATCTGAGACAAACTGGCATTAACTCTGAACAGTTTCTAAAAACGGCTGCTGAAGACATTTATGTTTAGTTGTTGAGAGCGCGGCGCATTGTGGCTAACTGCTAAATTTGCGCTTTCTAACTCGTCTTGCTTACTTACTTACATCTGTTCTTACTGCACATTCGCCACACAGTGAATTTCCAGCATGTCAACGTGGATACGTACAAGTGGCGCAAAATGTACTCGACATAACAATCTACAAAGTGTATCTGACGATCAGTTTTGTTCGGTCCGTCGGACGCGTCGCCGACGACACTAGAGGCGGAGAAAAAAATAGTGGCGACATATTGGTACTATAGCAGCTCCTCCCACTGTCACTCGACTTAAACAATTACTTTAACCACTCTATCCGCCTTCCCCAGCTCTGCACATCTATTAACAAAATGCAGACGTGTGTTTCAATTCGATTAACCACGATCAGTCTAGAACTCGTCGAAATCATAGTTACATCATTATCTTGCAAATGTTTCGTGCTTCACGTGACGACGTCTAAAACGAGCATGAAACTGTTTTAAAACGTAAAATATTTTTTGAATATTACAAACGTAGTTACAGTGCACAGAAAAATTGACTTATGTTTGGTATCACAAAGTAGGAATACAGTGCACAACTTTATCACTCGACATGTTTTAGTGAATGATCAATCAATCAAAAAGTTTTTTTTAAACCACTCAAATTTATTTGTTATACTTCAGCGCAAAATACCTACACGCCACTGGTCCAAATCGTGTCACGTGACATTAACAAATACGCACTGTTGCCCGCGAACTGTTGACTGGGTAACATTAAAATCGTCAACTTTTTTTGTCATTGTTTATTTTTTGACTTGTACAATTGTTTGGTTTTGAGATATAACAAAACAAATAGTGACTGGTGTGTCGATCATTATTGCCAATTTTATTTTCTTAGTTTATAAAATGTTGTCTTCGATCTCGGGCAACATTTCACGAACTTCTGGGATAAAATTTTCAATAAGGACTTCGACTCCAGTCACTATTTGTATAGTAGCAAACCTGAGGCGCAATGCGCATAACGTAGCTGCTAGCATGATTGTATTGTTTTAAATTTTAAGGTTATTTATGTAGCTTGAAACTTTAAAAAACAGTCTGGCTAAAATAGTTTACTCGACAAAATTATCACAATGTTTATTACGTCTCTGTTAATCTATCGTTTTTTTTCGATGAATAAAGATGTATATATATATGTTTCAGACATACGGATCAAGCTGCTGTTCAACCTTCCAGCGACTGCTTCAGTCCAACTGTTTCAGCAGAACATTCAGAGCATTTTCATTTAATGCTGCGCTTATCTCACACTGGGCCGCAGTATTTTAACTTATTTACCAGCCGTTTTGTTAACCGGCTTTGTGTTGTTCTCACTTTCGTCTCCTCACGAAAAAAAACGTTCATAGATGGAAAGATTAGATAAATGGATAATGCGATACTTACGCAGTCCAGAAGACTATAGAAGCAAGCAACAGACGAACTATCAGGGAATTACAGTAGTCAGTGCACAGTATTGGGTGGCAACCAGCCAGCCGTACGCATGCAGTACTTGACGACTTATAGGATGCATTTGCTGGTCTGTAAACCGCATCGTATCTCCACTACGCGGTTGCAGCAGCAGCAGTATTGAAGAGAGAGCTACTGTTGCAGGCAAACGTACATCATCGTCATCATCATCGTTTTATTGCAGGACATGTTGAACAATGTCAGTGTACACTGGATAACGACTAAACAAGCACGGCCAGCAGATGAAATGCGCTGATCTAACGAATTCGTTTCAATAAGTAAGTTAATTAAGTTGCCGGCAGCATTGCGAGTCTTGAAAAAAGCGTCAGAAAGTCTAAATTGGTTTGAACGTTCCCTGGAGAGCAGCCATTGTCAGTTTTCATCAGAACAGGTCAAAGACCAATTTAATGGGACGGTCGGTCAGGCGCGTCGGGCGGGGCTCAGGCGCTGACTGCAAAATAAGCGTAACAATTTTGGGCCCGATTTGTTGTCGGCGCCTGTCTCATGAGATTAACTAAAATGATCGGTACGAATTTCCGGTGGCGTAATTATTCATCGGTGTGAATTCCAATATCCCGCGGGTGCATGATTACTACAATAAATCGAGTAACGTAATTTGCCAGCACTCTATTTGAACGCTCGATAAAATACTCGAACAAGGTAATGTAATACAGAATTCAATCATACAACATTGGATGTTTTGTATTTCGAAAAAGCATGTACAACTTTGTCGATTTTTAGCCGACCGTACTTAAATAACGGTTGAGCTATTGTCATGGTTGTCGTTCGTCCGTCCATCTGTCCGTCTGTTTTTCTGTCTCTCACTCTGTCTGTCTGTAACGGATGTACTGTGGCTAACAGGTAAGAGCGTAACGCCGTAAGGGAAAACTTTTTACACGAGTAACTAGCTATGTGCTTTAAACTCGGTCATGTAAAACTTCAGCTATCTACTCCAAGAAGAACATTTTCAAATTGGGCGTTCAATATATAGGGGGTACAAAAAATGTACGTTTTAAAACTGACTGAATGACATTCAGTCAACTGAAAACTGGCTAAGTTATATCTCAGAAACGGTGAGAGATACGGCCTAGGTTACTATTAATTACTAATGGGAAATGGCATACGCCTTGTCAGATTAAATAAAAATCATTGACCTTGGATGACCTTAAAGGTCATTGAGAACCAGTACGGTTGGCTATTCTAGCGACAACTGGGCTTCTTGTTTTTTATTTTCTTTTCCCATTTCATCTGTGCAATTACAATCCGCTCGTCTGTGTGAGCTGGTGGAACTAGACGAATATTAGCGAACGTACGAAAGACTGAATGAACTGCAGCATTCAGTCATCTAATAAGATGCCGAGCCGAGCTGTAATCACATCAGTCGCTTGACACGCCACAACAAAAGTCAACGAGCGCAGCTGATTCTCTGCGGCGTGGCGGCGCTGAGCTAAGTTCACAGATGACTGACTGGCTGACTGGCGATTCTAAGACGCACGCACGCACTGCAGTATAAGCTGGAATCTTTGCTTCGTGATTAATTAGCCGTTACGTGCCTCTGTGAACAACAGTCAAGAAGATTCCAGGGCGCTGCTGCTGCAGCTGATCATGGTCTGATTACGGACTACGTCGCTCGCCCGGTGCCCCATTATAGGATCGCCCTCCAGAAAAGTCTCTCACCAGCCGACAATTTACCGGCGAAAATTCGCCCGCCCGGCAGCCGCCTAGGCAGGACGAATTTAAATTGTCGGCCGAGGGAGACTTCTCTGGGGGCAATCCTATAATGGGGAGACTTTTATGGGGTCGGCAATATTTTAATAAGGGAAAACATAAATTACGTGATTATCTCTCTCCCCGGGCGAATTTTTCACGGGGGGACAAAATTGACTACAACTCGGCCCCCGTGAAAAATAATTGCGCCCTGTTTGCACCTACCCCCTTATACGCAGCAGCTAGGCTATATAGCGTGGCAATGGGACAGATACCTCGTTCCACAGAACGTATTTCTAGTAATAAAGGGAGACATACAAATTTCGCGATTATTTCTCCTCGGGTAGATTTTTCATGGGGGAGACATTTTATTGTGACACCGGCCTCCGCTGCCGATGTTTAGCCGTTGTCCACTCACTATCTATTCGTCGTCGGCTCTCTCTCTCCAGTCTTCTCTCCCGCTGTCTTCGTAATGGTCGCCGCCGTCTTCAGCCGCCCGCCACCGTAATTCACCGTTCTGCTGTCGCCGCGTCCCGTGCATTGTGGGATCGCCTGACGCTCGAACGGTGGCGCAGAATCGGATTGCTTGGTACTCAGCTTCGACTGAATGAAGTTGCGGTCGCTAGGAACAGAGTGCTTAATGGCGTCTTTACTGTTATCACAAAGTAATCCAAATAAATAACCTCCTCTCTACCAGATAGGGTCCCTAGGGAGCGCTGTAGCCGGTAAGCTTCCCCTGCAGGATTTGGGGCGGAGCCCCAACCGCTCGAGAGGTGTCCATTATCTTCGGAACTCAGTATGGCCTCTTCTGACAAATTTTACATGACAAATTTTTCCCCAATGCCCTATGGTGGACTTGACACATTGTGGAAATCCGCCTCAAAACAAGATATGCCTGCATTGGTCCAGAGACCGGCTGTGCAGCATTCGTGATTGGGCGGTGGTAGCAGAACGTAGTGAATACTGACGCAGTTGGACGTCACCCACATAGTGCACTATGGTCGATCGGACGTCGAAGCTCTTGAATCAATAGAACAGCGATCCACGCTGCATGTGCCGAAAGACGACTGCCGGGGAGTGGTGGTTGTTTTACATACGTGGGTGGCCTTGGCCGACGGCGTTTAGTGCCTGGCAGGCGGTAAAACTGCACAAAATGAGCACCTGTCTACGTTAAGTGGCGCCGTTCGGTCGACACGCCACGCGACAAGCACGCTGATGGGTCGTCGCTCGGATGTATGGAACGAAATGACCCCCCGCACACCGGGTTCAAAATAATATTTCGTCTTTTTCGACACTTAAGCAGACCAGAACTGGGAAGCACTATTCCACGTGACGCTTCTTACATCGAGACGTTGATGATTAGCGTAACTCAAGCGACCAAAAATTGCTACAGTTGTTCGGCTAGCCGACTAGCACTCGATACGCACAGCGTATAGAGGGCAAATTATGTGCTTTTTGTTACTGAGCGTTGTCAACAAAATTTTGAATATTTTCTCTGTTTAAATGTGTTGTCAAATATTCTATTTATAACTGATGTTGTACCTAAACTTTTGTTTTTATGTTATTAAGTCTGGCAACGATGACATTTTTAAACAGTGAGCTTTACAAAAGTTAATATTGTTAACTTCGATTTAAAGCTAACAGTGGCAATGGTCAAAAGATATGTTCTTATGCTGCAGCATTTTTCAGTTACTTAGTTATTCAGCTCTTACAAAATATACTGAGACACAATGATAATTATTGTGTGTTTTGACTGCAGTCTTGCAGACAAAATAAAATGTTGACCTTTTCTGGAAAAGCCGATAATTGAATGGTTTCAGATACTCATGATGTCATTTTATATCTACCTTGTAATGTTTTAGTGACGTCGCTTCAATACACTTTCAATATACTTTTAACGATAGAAAATTTTAGTAATATTTAAAAACGTAATGATTTAACGATTGTCACTATTACTGTGGGCTGATGTTAGAAGACTGTCGATGCCTGCATGGAGATGTCTACATCTGTAACAATCTGTTGCTTTTTCACGTCACTCAATGTTTTTCGAGCAAATAAAAAAAACAATGATGTCTCACAATCAACACAATGGCAATCGGTTTGGTTGATAATAATAAGTGCTATTGTTATGTTTTTTAATTGGCTATAAATTAGACAGTATTTTGCACTGCATCCGATGGAATTGTTTCTGTCGTCAGTCACGCGGCGGCGGCACGGAAGCCAACAGAGGCAACGCTCCAACAACTTCGCCGGAAATCAGTTATTACAACTTCATTAGCAGGCGACAGGCATCCCGTCGGTACTATTTCCGGTTAACGTCACGTGACTGCAAAACGCCGCATTGTGAGCCGAGAAGGCGTCAAATAGACTAACGTCATTAACCACTTTCAGAGCAGTATATTGGTCAAATCCCAGATTCTTGTTACAGCGCTTTTTTATGTACGAGTCGATAGACCCCATATGTGATATTTTTATATCTACACGGTTGAGCCTTGATCGTAAAAAATCGTCCACAAATGCGTTACACTAACAACCTTCATTAGTAGCAGTTAACGTTCGTCATTTTAGTAAAGTAAAAGTACGCGAAAATTCAACAGAAAATATTAGCCATAATATTGAAAAAGTATAGGTTTTGGCCGGGACCGACCGTCATACCTCGTTTACACGATCAAGCTGGCTCGACGAGCTAGCTATATGTTAGCTAAACGAGCCACCTCGATGTTTGCTCGATCGTGTAAACGGGGTATTAAGCTGTAAGCCTAAAGGTCCGGCCCTTTGCTACGGTTGTCGTCCCTCTGTCTGTCTGTCTTTCCGTCCATCCGTCTGTCCGTCTGTCACGGATGTACCGTGGCTAACACGTAAGGCATAACGGAAAACTTTTTACACAAATAATTAGCTATGTGTCTTAACCTGGGGCATGCAAAATTTTAGCCATTTACTCCAAAACTGGGGGTGAAATAAAGCGGAGGGGTAAAAAATGTGCGTTTCCAGCGGAAAACTGGCCATATCTCGGAAACGGTGAGAGATACGGCCAATATTAAGCCTACTATTAATTACTAATAGAAAGTGGCATACGCCCGTTCAGAAAAAATGAAAATCATCGACCTTGGATGATTTTCAAGGTCAGTGACAACCAGTACGGTTGGCCCAACCCTAGCGACAGCTGGGCTGCTTGTTAAATAATGAGGTATACCGACGGTGCCTTTTTCGTTGTGCTAAATTTTTCATTTTCTTCTTTCTTGTCCATTATTTTGCATATCATGACGAGGCTGCTGGCCTATACTAAACGTCTACACTATGGCTCTGTTTAGCAATTACTAAATTTCCCAAACGTCAGGATGAACCATTCAAAAGCCATCCGTGTGTACCAACTGTCTTACAATACAATATAGTTCGTTGTTGCAAACGTTATAATATAGGGTTAACAGCACGTCGGCACGACCCGCCGATATCGCGTATCGTATTTGATCATTTAGTTGGTCGGCATTCGGCGCGACGGCAACGCGTGAAACCGGAACTGAAACCGGAAGAACGTGGCTCAGAGAACTCTGGCGTGCCGCTATTCTGTGTGCCGCGACCAGTCGTGTCGGCATGCAAGCGACCAAATAACACCACCGGACTGACGTAATTACATTGTTGTTATTAATCACCCTAAATCTAACAATTTCTGACGACGTGCCGTTAATTGTACAGTTAATAATACAGCACGCGATGGCAGAAATTGTGCATTTTTAGGCTTATACGCGGTACCTGCATTATGTAGGTGTACGGCCTGCCTCTCTATTTTCAACAGTATTTAATTTTATAAGTTACACTGTGTCCAATAAATAAACAGCCACATTTACTTTTTAATGGCTTCTGCATTAAATTGGCCGATTTTAAAAGCTATTTTACCGATGCATGCATTTCTAGACGGTATTCTAATTTGTAACGATGAAGATCAAATATCCTACACTACATGAATAGCCCAGAAATTGATCCACTTTATGGAACATATAGCATCTTCGAAAGACAGTTTTGTCAGCCTACCAAATGGCATATAAAAGGTTAAAGGATAAAGGTGATATAGCTCTTAATGGGAAGCCCATCTCAGAGCTACGAAGCGTCACCTGCCATATGGGATCACACAGTGTTACCTGACACCCGACCCGCCTTAACCCCAGCCAGATAGGCTGGTACTCAATTTACTTACCCCGGAGGGATGGAAGGCTGAGTTGACCTAGGCGGCTGGTTACATACCGAGATGGTTTACTTGCCCGCAGGCAGTCACCCATCGCAGTACTAACCCGGCCCGGCGTAGAGTAACTTTGTTATCGGATGAAACGCGTTACCGCTACGCCACGCCATCAATCCCTCGAATATGACAGATGACATACAGACAGACCACGCTACGGAAAAATGGTTAGTTATAGGCGACATCGCTTGCGTTGTACAGCGATACTAACGAACTAGAAAGCAGTCAGAGCCCGCACACCTCCGCTAAGGAAATGTTGTTCGCTAGGTGGCAACACCATCTTCGGTTTTGCAGCGGTTTCCCTTATGCCCCATCGAAAGTAATGGTAACAAAAATTTTTAAGTGATCCAGAATCCAGGATTCCTTCCGGATCACCCCTAAAATTGAATCACTGTTAGTTTGTGCCATTCCCGACATACCCTCAAAATTTCAGAAAGATCCGTCCATAACTTTTTGAGTTATCTTGTTAACACACAGACAGACAGACAGACAGACAGACAGACAGACAGACAGACAGACAGACAGACAAACAAACAAACAAAGTGTGGCAAAAACATAACTTTCTTGACGGAGGTAAAAACTATAGATGGGTTCGTTATTTTGGAAACAACAGGCAAAGCTATGACTCATTCATGAAATATTTCAAACTGGAACAAATCAATATGAAATTCGACGTGAAGAAGACGACTTCTGTGAAAAGTGGTGTGCCTGTGCAAAAACTGAATGGAGAAATTCGGCCCCGCGGCGTTTACCAGTAACTGCGGGTCTCTGATACATATGAAGTCTGTCGCAGTTGCCTGATGTCGCATGCACGACAAACGTTACGTCGTGTCGTTTGTAGCCAGTGTTGTCATCTGATCGCTCCCGCATGACTTGAGAATGCGATCTGTTCTGTTCTGTCTGTTGTCGTGCTCATTTACGGTCGAGCGCGTATATATACTGCTATGGGTGTCTCGTTAGACTGTCGCCGTCCGTCACTTTGCGTGACTGACCGGTCCTTCTTCAGCGACTGGCCGTGTCTTCAGCATGCAGCGTCGTCTGTGTCAAGTGAAACGCCAAGCGCCAGACGCTTCAACGTCTGCTGCTGCTGCTGCTGACGCATGGCGTTTAACAGACACAAGTCACGACATATAATCGCCCTGCCGTCTGTCACCGTGTCACATTGTCACTCTACTGCTTTGCGAACACTGCAGGGAACTTTCTGCTATCGAATTTCCATTAACGTTTACAACATCTCATAGCTCGCCTCGTTTTTTCAGCCGTTTTTTATTTCCTGCACACGTTTTAGGGCAGCGAACCACTGTTTGGGTAGATCTATATTCCCACTTACACGACTATTTCGTCTGGGGACAGAGAGAGCTATTTTAACAATCCAGAACTCGCAACTGGTCGGAACAGAAAACAGGTATAACTTAAGATTGGGGACATGTTCACCGTGCATCTTTCTCGACTGTAGAAACTACGACAACAACACAGAGTAGGCCGACATAATTTAGGCCTACATTACAAATATCTTAAACAAACTTATGCCACTATATAAGCTGGTCTTTTGACGTAGATTTTAATAAAATAGTTCAGATGAACGCGTTCTCTCTCTGGAAAAAGTGTGGGACGTCGTACCCCGCGTTCAGGCCTAAATTACGCCCCTGGGCCCCATGGGATAGGCCGGGTTACGTTAGAACAATAAGCCCAGCTGTCGCTAAGCTTGCCGACCGTACTGGTTGTCAGTGACGTTCAAAGTCATCTAAAGTCGATTATTTTATTTCATCGGAAAGGGCGTATGCCACTTTCTATTAATGATTAATATTTAACCTTGGCCGTATCTCTCACCATTTGCAAGTTATGGCCAGTTTTAGTCGAAAAATGCACATTTTTTCTATCTCCTCAATTCAGTCCCTAATTTGAAAATAACTTGAATTTGTATGCCCGAATTTAACACAATTATTCTTGTAGAAAGTTTTTCCCTACGCCTTAAAGTTTAGCCACAATACACCGTGTCCGGAAAAAACCAAACATTATCGATTGTCACTGGAAGAGACATAGATTCGGATCACAGCCTGGTTATGGCAAATATCAAAATCAAGCTGAAGAAGAAGCACAAAGCACAATTCAGGAAGCGAAGGGACATTGCTAGACTCAGTGATGAAGGAATTAG
>Ga0056128_1002463_pt1 | contig 22003 bp, 16 predicted proteins | sample WorMetLIZISLAND2_FD_71113 | JGI IMG/M metagenome (GOLD analysis project Ga0056128, IMG submission 71113) | Marine gutless worms symbiont microbial communities from Max Planck institute for Marine Microbiology, Germany - Olavius geniculatus... ... | reverse complement strand
ACACAGTATAGGTCATTTCGGGGATGGCCTTTTCAGGCAGAATGCACACAAACACAATAATGGAATGGTAAGTTTAAACTTTACAATAAACAGAAAGTTTAACCTTTACAGAAAAACAAAATACAAAAATACAAAAATGAGGTTAACCTAAAATTGTAAGAACTTCATTATAGGCATGCATATGTAATTAACACAATGGTAATTCTAATAATCTTCCCTGTTATCCTCCAGACAGTCATCAATGTGATAATGCTGTCTATTGGCCGTCTATTGTCTACTGTCTGATGGCACCATCGCCAACCCCCAGCTACGATTTGCCGTTTAGCCACAATAGTGCACGATTGGCCAATAGTCAATGTTTTCATGTCATGGAAAACCATAAATGCGACTTAGCTATTAGTGACCAACAGCAACCTAGGCCCTATCTCGCATCGTTTAGCCACAATACAACTGTGCTAAAACAATGCTGTCTTCAATACTACAAAAAATAATGATGGTATGTAGGAATTCCATATGACTGGCCTAAAAACCAGATTGGTTCAAAGACTGTAATAACGTAGTCAGTAGGATATTAGTATGGCCAAGTGTTTGCTTTACCCAATGCCGTTTTCCACAGAAAGTAATTATCACTTATTAAATGCTTGCCATTTTTATCTAATTTGTAATGCATTCTTAGTGATATGACTTTGATCAATAATTTAATGATTAAAATTTTAGTCATTGTCAGTATAAATCTCTGCGATTAATTGCATGACCATTGTTGATTTTCACAGCTCTATAATTAATTCAACTGCCAGTCTTTCAAAAGCAACAAAATATAAAACCAAATTACAATCACACTTTATATTACGTTTTGCAGCAGTGATACTAAACACAGTGCATACTGACGCTCTGTCCGACTTGAAAGCTTTCTTGCACGCAATGCAATACAGTGAGTCGTTGAGCACAAAATCTTCCTCTTTTTCCTTGAAATTATCAGCAGCAGCATTGACAGCAGCAACAGCAGTCCCATTACATTTCAAATCATCCTCATCTTTATCATCATCATTGTCACCATCATCATCGACATCATCGCTGTCTAATTCACCGAACTGCTGAGCGACGTTCACTTCAAGCTGCTTCAACTGATGCTCCAGTTCAGACATTGATGACCAGCCTGAATCCACGTAGCTCTCTAGTTGTCTGCATCACACATACATGAATAGACGGAGACATACATACAGACGAACATACAGATGAGCAGAAAAATAGAGACAAAACGACATAAAATACAAGCCAGTATGCAAAGAGACTCGACACAAAACCACCATTGCGATCAACATGGCTAGTCAATATGCGAACAGCAGACAGACAGACACAGACACAGACATGCTGCCTGAATTTCAGAGTCACTATATGGTTTACAAACTAAGCCAAGAAATCTGAGCTAATGTTCGTGAAACACGCCAGAGCCTATGGCAGTTCCTGTTCGCAGGTAATCTTGGTCTATCTCCAACCATTTCGTCGCAATTCACTCTTTTGCAACAAAAAATCGCAAAAAATCACTAAAAACCCTTACTTTAGGGTTCAAGGTCATCAATGTTGATACCAATAAAAAGCACGCCATTGGTGCATGTTATGGTAAGCAACATGTCTGTGCCTATCTACAACCATTTTCACGATAGACAAGCCAAGCGCAGATAAATAACCACTTTTTAGAGGGGTACCCCTCTTTGACAACCGCGTGCGCAGGCCTCCTTGAATCTAGAGCATCTGGACTTGGACTGCTAAAATCTACATTTAATGCTGAAACTTTCATATGCAGGTTGTCTTGGTCTATCTCCAGCCATTTCGACACAATTCACTCTTGAATTGGGTGTCGCAGCCAAAAATCATGAAAAATTCACTAAAACCCCTTACTTTGAAGGTTCAAAGTCATTCAAGGTCATCGATGTTGACATTCCTAAGAAGCTCGTCGCCAGTGCTTGTTATGATAAGCAGCATGTCTGTGCCTATCTGCGACCATTTTCACGCTAAACAAGCCAGTAACGGCATAATAATGTCTTTTCAGAAGGGGTGCCCCTCTTTTGCCCCCTCGTTCGTGGGGACCCCCTTGACCTAGGGGCATGAAATTCTGTCCCAAAATACTAGAAACTCTAGGCTATCATACGGTGAAAACCCGAAGTCTCTATCTCACCTAAGCTTGGAACGGTACCGAGACAAGACACCAGGACAGACGGACAGACAAACGGACAGAATTACCATAGCTAAAATGTGCCATAGCTATGCCTATGTTATGCTAGCCACAGCTATGGCATAGCTATGCTATGCTATAGCTATGCTAGCTCTGGTGCGTAAAAAAGGGGGAATTCGGAGTGTTTTTTTCAGTCCAAATACGTTTCACAATCCCAAGCAGTGTGACTTTCTGACCTGCGTCTCTGCAGTCGAGCGTTTTGCTTCTTCTCCTCCGCAAGTCGTGCCACTTCTGCTGCTCGTTCCTCCAGCCTCCTCTACAAGTGTTCACATTTCACAGGCTTACACTGTGCTCATTATCTTAATCCTGATCATAACCATAACCCTGAATTTAACCCTAGACCTTTCACGAACTTTAGTTATAAGAATGTACTTGAATTACTCTATACGTGCATATAGGTGCATCTAACCTTCTGCTTTCCCTCACTATCACTTTCGATAACATTCGGCATATCCTATATATTCAAGCAATGCCATCAAAATCACCACTGATAACTCTGCAGTAAAATAAGGTCTAATGTTGCAGCATATCTTGTTGTTATGTCACACATAAAGCACCTCGCCAAGTGTAGCTAATGTGTGATGGACACACAAGAAGCCATCCATATATTATATACTACAAACAGTGCCAGTTTTTGACCACCTCGTCCCCAAATGAACGTTTTATAACACTATACAAAAACATGCTGAGTGCTGCCTAAAATTATATAACACTGGCCTGAATAGTAAATACCACCCCCCACACATAAGTCTACATGCCCCAAAAAACTAACTTATGGTGCAGCATGGAGAAAAATAAAAAAAGCAAAGCAAATTGCATTGCAAAAATCAGAACAGTATGTCTCCCTCTTCAGCCAGTGAATGTGTAATTTATAATATACATCTAACATGGAATCTTCTAAATGGTACAGCAATGACAGCTAGAACAAAACCAAATGCACTGTGTTAGATCTAAACACTTGTTACACCTACAAGTGTTATCACTGATATTCCATTTATACTACAACATATAACAACAAAATTCATACTTTGTAAGCTTGAACACGTTTATCCCTTTTACGCACATATGCCACCAGTGCCTGCAATTGTACACTCACATTACGCTGCTATAAAATTCACATAAGAAATTCAACAGTTGCCCAAAAAACATGTGGTACAACATTTTTATCCCCCTAAAATAGGCTGCTTGCAAGCATGATATTAACAAGCACAATATTTACACATACACATGCAATCTAGCTCATTGTCATATATTCATTTAACAAAAAGCTGACACATGCAACTTTGAGCAACATAAACATGAAATAAATTTTTAAAATATGCAAACGCTGCAAAAGAAACATCTAACAGTTTGTCCGAAAGCTAAAACTGACAAACAGCAAGTACTCTTAAACTGTCGTTTACAACAGAACGAAAGTGCAGATGTATATTTATAAACATTCAAAACAGATTAAACCCGGAAATAAACACACGATTTAAATGCCTGTTTTATGACATCTGGCTAGGAAACGAATCTGTTCTACTCTGCAGCTTTGAGGCACTCGTTCCACATATGATTCTCTCCATACGATAACAACTACTCACTACAAACAACAAGTACTGTCTCTGCAGAATACTCTCTATAGGATTATCAACATTTAATACAATCAAAATCAACTCACCCGAACTTCCTCGTTTCTCTCGCGCTTGGCTTTGTCTCGCAGTTTCTTATTGTCTTGCTCCATCAATCGACGAATCTGTCTGTTTGGCGCTTCCCTTGTGTCAAACTTTTCCCGCCACACATACGACTTGCATGTACAGTAGCTCTCCCAGTGTGCATAAAACACACCGACTACCTAAAGACATACACATAAACCTTCAAACAATAAAATTATTTAACTATTAAAAACATTGGCACAATATGATATTTTGTTAACAATGAAACAACTAGAAGGCAGTCGTGAGAGTGCATAATGCATATCTCTGCCAAAAATTTTTTTTACAAAAGAGTGATTTAAACGAGTTGCTGTAGATTATTTATCAGTTGAAATAATTAACTTAAATTCTTTCTTTCCGAATACTACTAGGGTGTCACCGTGGAAAATACACAATCTGCTGGTGATGTAATGATGTATGCTGCTAAGGCTACAGAGTACAGAATGATGAACAGACAGAATCAGAGTCAATGCTTTATCTCTTCCATTCACAATGTTCACCTAGTAGAGATAAAAAATATCTTCAGCAACACCTTAAAACTGTTCAAAGTTGATGCTGATTTGTCAAGGTAAGCCAAAAGGCTATTCCACAGCCACAGAAACACTTAATACTTAAACCTCAACTTAAATAATGCTGTGATAGTTCGTAGCACTGTCACAAAAATAGCAAGACTTATGTAAATATTTGACATGAATGTAAACTGCTACTACTTAGGTTTTTTGGATTTATTAATTGAACTATTAAACTAACAAAAAAAAAACACAAAAAATGTGCACACCAATAAAATAACCAATCAATCTCACATAGATGACGACAAAAATTACCATCTTATAGCACTATATCACACTACTAGAGGTACAACTATTAATATTACTTCTTCATATGAACTAGCTGAGTTTCCAAACTCCGGAGCCTTGACAGCGACGTCCATATATTCCTCGTCTTCCAGAGAAATCTTCCGAAATACCTCAGCATAGACTGCGTAAAAACCCTGAACATTAAAAAATTCATTAACAAAGTCTGAGAAGAAATATTATATAATACCAAAATAACAAATTGACACAAGAACTATTTCTGTACATAACAACAACATAACACACCCTATTTACACACTGAACAAGACAGAGCCGCGAGTAAGTCTTTGGACCGGTTAACAGAAATACATGCAAGCAACCTTATCATCATCTCCGAAGCCACAATAGCAGGAAGCATTGAAAAACTGGTAGACATCAAGACAATTGTCTTCATACTTGTCACCATGCCCCAATCCTGACAACATCAATCCATCAGTCAATCAATCAAGCAATCAAATTGATCACAGTTCAAAACAATGCTAGAAGAATCACACATAAATAGTGCTGCAAAAATTAACAAAAAATTAAGCGATCAATCATGAAGTAAAAAGTAAAGGTAAAGATACCCATACTCAATAACAAGCATAGGGGCAGGAGCTGATCCTGGACTCTAGGCAGTCAGCCCGCAAATGACATAATCATAAACCCAGTGGTAGGCTGCCATTACTTTTCACCAGCCCCACAGTTACCTTCCCAGCCAGAGAGCGTCACCTCCCTTCACTGGTACCAAATTATACTGCTTGGTGACAGAGGCACGTGTGTGAACAACTTGCCCTAGGTTGCTACCTGACAGTGCCCTGACTCGGAGTCGATCCTGGGACACCAGTCCAGCCCCTTACCGTTATACTATCAAGCTAATCATTATGTAAGGACATTTAAAGACAATGCTTAATAAATCATGTGACAAATAGAGACATGACGAAGCCAGAAAATATTCGCATTTGACAAATTACTATTCGTCGAATAACGAATACGAATAGTTATTCAGCCTCAAAGAAACTCCACGACACCTGTATTTGAACAAAGCGAAACATCCAAAGTAGTTGTTCTGTGTTCAGTCAGAAAAAAATAGTAGTGGCGTTTTTCAACAGCTAACAGGACGTGCCTGTTCTACCAGACTCCGCCCCTATTACCTTATCTGGACGCTCATTATTCAACTAGGTCAACCACTAATGCGATCTGCCTATCAAGATAAAACTGTGGTCGTAGTCGTTCTATGGTAGTCTTGTGACTCTGTGGTGGGCGTGTCTGTTGTTGTTTTGGTTTTTATCATTGAACTAGGCCTAAATAATTATATATAATATTTAGTTCAATGGTTTTTATCATCTGTAATGTTAAACTGGATTAAAATATTCAATTATCTCTATGCGTTAAACCACGTTCATTTAATATCGTTTGGTGTGAATATATAAATGAACATGACATCAGCAATGAACAGCCCCGCCCCGTTAGCTGTTGAAAAACGCAGCTAGCATCTAAGGCAAAGTTCGGTTAAATCAATCAAGTTCCATTAAGAAAATCAAACATTTAGAGTGTTCTGTGTTCTCTTCAGTCAGTATTCTCTATCTAAAATTTAGTTAAGTTCAGTCAAGTTGCATAAAATGAAATATTTGTTACTTGACAGAAGTGCCACCAACTATTCGTCAAATATCGAATAGCTAACAAGTGGTCAATGTTCGTATGTTGTCGAATGCGAATACAAAGTTTGTCACATCTCTAGTGACAAATATGATGATGAAGCAACATCAACATGAAAAACGTGTACTGCAGGTGGAAACTTGTCAGGACTGTGTAAGCCTACAGAATACACAATAAATATGGGATGCTCAGGATAACAACTGAAAACCAAGTGGACACTAGGCTAACCAAGGTTTACTCAGAAAATGACCATGAAAATGACATATTTTGGAATGGACATGTGTACTGTGTAATGAAGGAAAATGTACCTCCTTTGAGAATAGCCTCGCGGTGCTTATCATACCAAGCCCGCTCCTGTGGATCAATAAGAACCTCGTAAGCTTGCTGAATCAAGTGAAATTCCCTCGTACTTTCTTCTGCACGATCTGGATTCTTATCTGCACAGACAGCATGCAGTAAATTAAATGCAGCTTAATAATAAACTAGACGAAATTGATCTATTGTTGGAAAAATGTACTTCAAGACATAGATGTACTTGTGAAAGCAATACCCAAAATTGACCTATAGCAATAATAATCTCAGCAAAACTGATTTTCTAGCATCCGTGGTCATAGGCATGTTAACTTATGCCAGCTGTAGGTTCTGTGAGTCAGAGCATCGACGTATAACAATGTGTGTATGGGCATACCAATCCATCTGCTTGCCTCTTCCAGACTCTCTTCTTCTTCTTCTTCTTTTTTCCATAATGGACAGATCCTCTTGCGAGTAATGTTGTACATGGCAGATGTGCAGGAAGTGATGGAAACAACTGTTGAACTCCAATAATAAAACAGACAAAAATGTGCAAAAGTGCTGATAAAAACAGGATGGATCTAATCTGTCCTCCACGTCAATTGACACCTGCCAATCGGGACTTGAACACCTCGATGGAAGGAGACATGATGACAACTGAAGGCAGGTTATTCCATATCCAAATGGTCGCAGGAAAGAAGCTGTGTCTGAAGACATCAACAGACCCAACTGGAATGCAGAATCTGCTGCTATGTCCTCTCATGTTCTGCGTGTTTGGAGTGAGGTAGACTGATGCTGGTATCGCAACTTAATCATAAACTACCCTGTACATCATAATGGCTCTGGCCTGAGTCCTGCATTCCTCCAGTGTGCTCCATCCCAGCTGCTGCATCATTATGGCTGGACTTCCCCTAGTAGTACGAGATGATGGAGTAGTCTGAGAATGAGGTCTGCTCCAGTCATTCATTACAGATCGTGCTGCATGACGTTGCACTGATTCGAGACGATTGATGCTGTGTGCTGTATGGGGACACCAGACTCTGGAAGCGTACTTCAGCTGTGGTCGCACGAACAAAGTATAGGTTGCTAGCTTGACTTTCCGTGGACAGCTTCTGGTGTTCCGGTGGTTGAATGATCTGGATGAATTGGCTTTCTTACTGATGTTGCTAATATGCTCATTATAGTTCATTTTTGGATCAATAGTTAAGCCCAGATCTTCAGCGGATAATACAGTCTTTAAGAGCTGACCATGGATAGTGTACTCTGCCTCAATTAGGTTCTTCCACTTCATGGTCACTATGAGAACTTAACATTTATCTGGGTTAAATGACATCATCCATTTCTTCTCCCAGAAGAAACACACAAAAACACTCTCTGTCTACATTTAGACACCAGCTAAAACATTTCTATTTCTTGTTCTACTAACACACAGAGGTTATTTATAGGTAACGTACTACATACATTCCTTTGTTACTTTCTCGCTTACTTCATTGTACGTGAATTAGTAAGTTAGGGTTAGAACAGTCAAGCATAGGGCTAGGACTAACATCAGGTAGGAGAATTTTCCTGGAGCATGCCATATTCTTATAGTATACTAACCTGGGTGCCATTGCAAAGCAAGCTTTCTATACGACTTCTTTATATCGTCATCGCCACAATCCCTCGATAGTCCCAAGACATCATAATGACACCTCATTCTTGACACAGAACCAGAACTAAGCACGTGAGAAATATACAGAAACTTCACAGCAACCGTAAACATAAACAAACCATCATGTCTCGAACTAATCACCGAATCGTACCAAATGCGGTAAGCCGGTATTTGTTATTCAGCCTCAAAACGGACGTCCACTACTGCAAAAATGAACGAGAAAAGCATAAAATATGAGAGTTTGTGCCGACAATGTTGCTCCATAGCAGAGAGACTAATGTTTTTTAAACCAAATTTCGTGCCTCGGGTAAAATGATATGTCTCGAGCTGAACTTCGAAAGAGTCAGTACGAAGAAGGGTACCTCCATCTATAGAAATCCTTATTTTACGGCTATTAATTCTTCTAGTGTGAGAACAGTTGAGATAGACACAGAGTTGCTGCTGATAATGACGAGCACTGGTGAAGAGCTTGCTGCGAGGTGCAGATCTATAAAATTAACGTTGATGTCTTTGAATGACCTTGAACCTTCATCCCCCAGAAATAGAGAATTTTAGCGACTCGCGATTTCAGGCTACGACGCCCATTTTAACAATAAATTGTGCCGAATCCACTTAAGGTAGACCAAGACAACCTGCACATGAAATTCACAATTACACGTAGATTTTAACAGTTTGATCCCATGCGTTCAGAGTATCCATGATACGGAAACCTTGTAATTGATTGGCTGTTGGTGGCCATATATTCGGAAAAATGAAATTTATCAAAGCTATTGTTGATTTTAATGCACATCTTGTCTGTTGTTTTCCCAGGTAGTGCAGAAGCAGACACTAGGTGAGGTGGAAGACTAAATGGTTATTTGAAGTCCAGTTGTGTCAGGAATATGAATACCAAAAATTATTAAAATTAGATAACCCTTCTTCAAGTTATGGTAAAAAAATTGGTGTATTTTTAATGCCTCACAATGTAGTGTATGTATTAGCTGTAATTTTAGATCGAATTCTTGGAATGAAATAAAAAATATAAGAATACGTTATGGCAAACGTTTGGAATGTTGTCTTATTACAGCTGCAGATAATCATGTATGTTTGGATCAATTACATCACAACATATTCATGGTGAACAGCTTACATTAAATATGGTTTCTGAACAATTTTAATTATAATTTTCAAGTTAGCAAATTGCATCAAATTCATACATCACAGTAAGCATTATCTTGGCTTTCACTAAAGATGAATCTTTTTCGCTTGCTGCAATGCCTACACAACTGCAGCGGAAAACCAACTAGATAGAACTCAACAATGAAATATAAAATAATCTGTTCTGTAAAAACCAAAATTGAACCAAATATGGTTTCCCACACATGCCTAATTTAAACATGCATTGCAAAATATCATTTAAATAGCAAATATGCAATTCAAAAGTACAATTCAGTATACAACACTGTCGGCAAAAACCACATTGATTCCCAGGTATAAATGTCAAACCATCGGAAACACACCCAGTCATTCACTGTGACAATAAAAGAACGCAAATATGGTTACAACATGGCATCATTCCTGTGGTCAGAAAATGTCAGTTCAAAACAGAGTGTGCACAAACTGCAGAAATTTTCACAGGGCAAAAGTCCACATTTTTGGTCCAAATTTTAGAGCAGGGCACAGGTGCTCCCAAACGAGTGACACAATTTCCGAATTATACCCACTAAAACATGTGAAAAATTCGATAATCTTTATTCACACGAAACTGTGTAGAACCAGACACAGAAAGACACACAGAAATAATACAATCAATAAATTTGAAACTATGGCACTACTTGGCTTAGATTACTCAGATTACTTGGCTCTGAGATTAAATTCTGAAAAAAAGAATGACACCAGCTGCAAAAGTACAGTAATGGCTGCTATAAAAACAGACACTCGAATATCTTCCAAGAGGCAAAAACACCCTCAGATTAGTGACATATGGATTGATAGATACTAAGTAAAATATAACCATCAATGGCAGAAATGATACCAAAACCAGCAGTAATAAAACACAAGCAACAAAATGTCACAAATGCAAAAAAAATCGTACACTATACAAGCACTATAAGCCATTTAATTTTACAGTCAAATAAATGCAAATGTTAAATGGTAATCTTGCAGTTCAGCATACTGAATTCATAAACTATCAAGCTATCAGACTGTACATGTGTGGCAACTTTTAGTCATCTCAGACTCAGATGTAAGCGGCCTATAGTTCTAAGGCCATAAGGGATTAGAATTAGGGTCAACGGTTAGTACTAACCACATCCTAACAGCTGTATACTGATTACGAATTTAATATGTAAACTGCAATCTTAGCCACTGAACTAACTTCTTGAAAATGATGGAAAATCTTGTCAACGCATAGATGACATAGAAGCTGCAACATCATTCAGCCATAATATTTATTTATTTATTATTTTAGCGCCCCACGTATCAATTCCTGAGGATGGAAATATAAAACTATGGAAATTATGTCTGGAATAGTTTCAGTGTGAACTCGGAAATTGGGAACATGTCAGTTAGGCAAGCTGCGTTGAAGCGTTAGATGACGACGAACAAGCACTGACATAAGAATGCGGTTTCACGAAGTCTAGCATCACCGTGGTCAAAATCTTTCCAATTTGTGCCAGTTTATTTATTGCAAATGTTACATAAGAAACTATGTTAGATACCATAACAAACTAACATCTATGCTAACTATGTGATTGGCTGAATAATACAACAACTCAATCAAGCCAATGCTCAGATTAAACAGTCAATTCGACAGTGCAAAGATCTAAACTTGAGTGACGTTTTAGTCATAATAGAGGCTGCAATAGTTATCGTCTGATCCACCCTACCATTTACAACGTCAACTCTAGACAGCAAGAGCTAAAATCCACCAGACACAATCCATTTTAGCCGCATGCAACTCAGGTTCAGTATAGCTTGGCTAGTTAATAAAATAAGTGCACGTATTACAAGTTTTTGTATCATTTCACAGTGACTAAAATAAAGCAACAACAAATTAAAAGTGAAAGACTTGGATGAATGTCACATAAAAATATCTGTATGCTCACAATGACATATGATACAAAGATTACATTGATCAATTTGACTGGTCGAAAATCTGAACAAGTTTATGGTTGATGCATTGCAATGAGCTGAAAAAAGAATATCAAGAGTCCTTGATGATTCTATAGAATACGCTAAGCAGCCTAGCGCACCTAGCCCGAACCACAAGTCTTTGCACTAGCACGACATGTCTAACAACACTTTGACCACACAAGCTGAGGGCCATACAACTTGTGCAAATTTTTTGACCACCACTTCTTGAAAAAAAATCCGCAACTTGAACGTTAGCAAACGCTATATTTAAATTTTCACATGGGCAATCAAATCTTGGACGTTAGAATTGGCAATAGTTATCTTCAGCGTTGAAACGGCATCCAAACATGCAATATATTTGATAAACATTCAGTGTTCACGTTATGGTGGCAGATGCAATATTAGCAGCGGACAGCAATGGTGAACGAACATCCCACCGTATGACAAAACAAATAAAACCTGCAACATCAGCAAAGCAAAATTCGTCTATCCACTCAGCTAAGATGTAGGAAAGTATGATGTCAGCCCATTACCAAGTGATGGCAAGTGTACACAATAGCAGTGTGTTAGTCGGCCAAAAGCAGCCGATGCAGTGTGGTTATTCCGGTGTGTAGCTTGGTGGACTGTCGCCGCTATTGGCTGATGCAGGCATCGATATCACATCCTCATACTTGGGCGGCAACAGCATCTGTTCATGTACACACATTACAAGTTACGACAGAAATAAAGTGGCCCCGCATTATCTGCGACACTGCAAAACGCATGCACTTTTTTCTGTGGGCCAAGAAATTTTGTGCTGAGTCGCAGAAATGGAAAAATTCTGTGGCTCGACACAAAATTCTGCGACCCATAGAAAACTGTGAAAACTACCATATCCATCTTCTTGAAACTGCATCACAATAAGCAGCTTCAAATGAAATGGTCAAAGAATGACTAACACACTGAGACTGCGGACAAATACTGCAGAGTTACTGTAGATGGGTAAGTTTTAAGTTTAATTTCAGACAACGTTTGCACAATCATCTCACTGACGAAGTTTTACTAATGTAAAACAAAAATTTGGTTAACATTTATAAGACAAATCAATCAATTAATCAATCAAAACAAACTTATATAACACAAGATGCTGTGAGTAAATCAGCAATTCACATTCACTAGTATAACAACTTTACTAAATTAACATATCAGAAGCAAGCATTATATGACTGTTTAGTAGTTACAAACAAAAATTAAAACAAAATTAAAAGTATTACCTCAGTGTCACCATTGCAGGCATCAACACGGTAGCCATACTGGGTCAGTCTCATTCTTTCTTTCAAGTAGTTATAGCAAGCAAAAACCAGGCTTATGGCATAAATCTATACACATCACATCACATCACATCTATGCACATCAGCTCGGCAACAGAGTCAACTCCCTGCTTCACCATTTCGAGTGTGCAGCAATCACATGACATCGTCCACCGTTTGGGAATTGGGCATTTATCTGGACCCTGACGTCAGCATGCGTTCCCAAGTCTCACGAACTGTCTCAGTGTGCTTCTGCATTCTGAGGCAGTTATGCAGCATTCATCGTTTGCTGTCTCACTCGATTAGACCTGTAAGCAAAAGTGAGAGCGAGCGGTAGCGAGCGAGAAACAGAACGAGCGAGAGCGAGCGAGATTTTTCCCGTGACCAAGCGACAATACATACGAGAGAGTCGAAGCGAGCGAAATTTAAAACAGCACATGATTTTTCATGCGAGACAGTATGTAATGCTTCACGCATCTTAGCTGTCATCGAGGTGTCTGTCTTACTGTGTGTGTCTGTCACTCTGCCTGTCTGTCCATCACACTCTGCGACTCTATCAAAACGGTGCAAGCTAGGATCACCATATCTTCACTGTCAGCTGCCACAAATAAGACTATAGTTTCAGGACCTCAAAAACGATGCGAGATGGGCCAATGTTACTATTAATCAATTATAGAAAGTCCCATAAGTTCTTTCGATCGACACCAGAATCAGCAACCTTGAACAACCTTGAAACCCAGAATAAAAGGTTTATTAGTGAGTGTTGCGTTTTAGGCTGCAAAGAACATTTAAGGAGTGAATTGCGCCGATATGGCTGGAAATAGACAAAGACAACATGCATCCAAAATTGTCAGCATTAAACGTAAATTTCTGGAGTTGAAGTTTCGAATTTTTGACCCCCAATGTTTAAGGAGACCTCAATCTTACCTTGGGTATCAAACAAACTTAAATTTAAAGAAAGCCAAGTATGGAATTAACTTCCATGTAATTTAATAAAGATCATAATCTCCTTCATCATTTAGGAAATTATAAAAGGACTACTCAATATAGGTCATACAGGGTGGGATAAAAAAAAGTAATCCCCTGTTGCACATTGCAGAACTTTAAGCATCGAATTGAAATTTTCTGATGGAACCTTGCAATTTCTCGCTTTACTTGCTGAGCGAGTAAAGCAAGCGAGATTTACCTACAAGCGAGCGAGAAAACGGCTGGTGAGTCGCTTACAGGTCTACACTCGATCTTCCAGTCGCTAGTTGCCGCATTGGTGCTGACAAAGCTCGACTTCGGAAATGCTACACTGCCCAGTATACTGTCGTTCCAGCCAAATCATCTCCAGGCAGTCATGAATGCAGCGGCTCGACTCATCTACCAGTCCAGTAGATATGACCACATCATATATGACCACATCATACCACTGCTTTATCGTCTGCACTGGCTTCGTGCACCAGAGCGAATAACGTACAAACTTGCCATGGTGGTCTACCAGTGTGTCCATGGATTTGCGCCAGCCTATCTAGCTGATGCTCTACAGCCTGCAGCTGGACTTTGGGTCGACAACGTCTGCGCTCGTCATTGACCTCGATACTGGCTGTACCACCGACACATCTGTCTACGATCGGTGACCGAGCGTTCCCTGTCGCTGTAGCAAAAACATGGAACAGTCTGCCACCAGAAGTGACGTCCTCAAAGTCCTTACAAACATTTAAGACTTAACTTAAGACTCATTTGTTCCAGCCCTGATTGTGAAGTGACTGCAGTGCCATAGGCATTTTTTCACTTAAAATTTAATTGTATTATTGTACTGTAACAAAAAAGAAAAACAAGCACCATTATTACAGGCTACTTTTAGGTTTTCTTCAACTGACCTGGTTTTTAATGCACCGCAAAATGCTAGTTCCCGGCGGGTCAATATTTTGCTGGTGTTTTTTTTTTATTTCAGCACGAGATCTCCCGAGCCCTGTTGGCCGATCGCCATGAAACTTGGCAACGTGATCGAAAGTATGTTTAATGTTATAATCTAGATCCCAAAATACGGAGACCCTCCACAAAAAAAATTCCAGTTAAAGCTGATAAGCTGGTAAGCTTGGTCCCCATAATTTTGGACACTGTAAGAGTAGCTGTTGATCGGGTAACAAGAATGGCATTTGGCATTCCAAACACTTCAGATGGAAACTAAATGGTTACTAAATACCCATACAGATCTACTCTCTATATACTTTCATTCATTTATTTCAAGAACACAATCAGCATATGCAGCAGTATACAGAGACTAAGTGAATAATTGTGTTCTGTGGGTCAAAAAAGACCAAAATGGCACTTAACAGCTACTTTCAGTGAAACAGTGCCAAAATGTGCTCAACATATAAGACAGCCCCAGCCATTCAGACTGAAGGTAACATGGGAGAACAGCAAAGCAGGCTGGCATGTACCTGAATTGACATGCTGGCAACGAACACGATCGTAGCACACAGCATCAAATGGGCATCATCCATCTTCAACAGCATTTCCTTGCATATGAAGAAGTGCTGCAAAATTGCCGCAAAACAACTTCAAATAACAAAAAATCAGCATCGACAGTAGCTACACCAAAGACAGTGAATAGCTACTATCGACTAAATTATGATTATGGCTATTTAAGTCAACATACTATTTATTATTATGCCTATGGCAAACATTACCTTCTTTACTGGCTAACATCTACAAAATTCCTGCAAATCTGTGTCATGTGTTTATAAACCAGCACAATACGTTTTTTTTTGCTAAGTATCACTTCAGCATAAATTCACCAATTACCTCACAGAAAGACAATGACTAACATTTCGACACAAAAGTGACAATTTATCAGAAAAACAAGTACCAAAAAACATAAGACCCAAATGTGAGCTGCAGATGACCAATTTATGACATCAGATGCCTAGAGTGACTAAACTGATGTTTCAAATGACACAAAATGAGCAAACTAACTGCAAGTGCCTTATTTCTCTATAATCTACATAAAGTGTGAATAATACTTTTGCCCATATTATTTGACTAATTTCACTTGACTGCATGTATGTTTCTTTTTACTTCTAGCCTAGTATTATTTATGGTTTGATCCAGCTATTGGCCAGAAATAAATTTCATCGTAATAAAAATCACAAAATACACAAAAATAAAATAATTTACAAATGTACCACACCTGAGTTTTGATCCAGTGTCTTAAGCCTGCTGCGCTGGCTCCGTGACTGACCATTGCTAGGCCAGTGATGCACGCATCAAATATCTGAATGGTCATAAATGGAATGAGAAGTCTGTGATCGCTCTACATTTCACACACAAAAAAACACAAATACAATATAGTCAGATAAGCAACATAAATAACCAGTGTATGTTAATGTGAAATTGATGCAAATGGCAGAGCGGTGTAAAACAACCACCTTACCTTAAGAAACTCTAGGGATGGTGACTGCATAGGCAGCCACCCAGCGCTGAGGCCACCACGTGGACCCAAGGTTGATAAAGCCTCTTAAAAAGCTTTAGCGCCACACTGTGGAGCAACTTGTATCACCAGACAAAAGACTATGTATGAATAAACAAATGTTCCACACTATAGAAAATTTCATGTTCGGACAACAAAACTTCACCAAAGACCCAGCTACACATCTGTTCATGCATCCGTGCACAGCACAAAGTGCTAGTGCTGACATGTTCTTACGTTACTATATCTAAAAATATCAGCTGTGCCATTTGGCAGGCTATGCATACGGTGCATATGCATTACAGAAAACTATACTTAAAAACGTGACAAAAAATAAAACAACAAAAAGCAAGGTACAATAATTACAAATATTAAGAAGCAAATCTGTTAACAAGTCAACAGACTGACCCTAATAGTGCCACAGATCAAACAAGCGGTGATTGCCATCAGAAAAGCTGTCATGAGCGTCGCAATCACCAATGGCTCTGCAGAAAATAGTCAATACAGATACATTGAATTCACAGCAGCACACTTTTCTTTCTGTTTATGTTTTCAAAGCCGGTAATGAGGTATTTCATCACAAACACAGTCCAGTCAGAAGCATCATGCTGTTGAAATATTTAAGGAGCCCAGGAAATATTTCGATCAAGGCACAGGAGATGCAAAGTGATGGAGTGCCGAATGGAGTAGAGTCTGGAAAGGGGCATTGTAGCCCCTCCTCAGTATGGCAGTCTAGCGGCTATGCCCCCAGAAAAATTTTCAAAAAATCAATCATGAACTGGTGAGTTAGATACCTATGTTTAAAATGTGTTACGTGTGCAAAATGCTTTAAAAAATATTTTTTCCTCTTTTGAAAATATTTGGGAAAGTGGGATCCGGGCCCCTAAAAACCATGAGTTCACTCCTGCTCTGAGGGTGGAAGGAAAGACACTGGACAGGCTCTCATTTTGTCTACAGAAAGCTACAGATTCAAAAGGTTGTCATAGCACAATAAACGTGCTAAAAAGTGACCAGAATCATATTTCAAACCATCAAAATCACAATATATAAAAATAAACATCTTACACAAACCTGATAACAAATGCACGTTAAGAAAACCTGTGTGTGTCGTACATTTAACAATATATACACATTGCTGCCAAAGAAAACTGTAATTCTGTTATTATTGCTGATATTAATAGTAGGTTATATAGGCACAAGCAAAGCCTGTGTTTAAGTTAGGTCATGCAAAGTTAGGCTGCCAGAGCATTTAGCATTCAGCATCAGTGGCTTCTGTGAATTTGGTGAATACTGAGTGAGTAAGATTTAACATCCCGCCTGACATAGTATAGATCATTTCTGGGACAACCTTTCCAGGCAATGCACAATCTAAATTTGATTAGTACTCATTAGTTATTATCTAGCAAAGACATCAGCAGTGTAGCTCTTAGCATAAATTATTAATGCATCATTAAGCAAAACAATGCAATGAATTAAGTACCCCGATCAGTAGTCATGACGTAATACAGTAATGGGTTGTTGGTGTGACTGTGCACAGAGTCAGCAGACTGTGTTGTTGTTGAAATGCCCATCATATCTGTCGGCATCACAGTTCCAAGCAACTGTGGTCGACTTATAGCAACAATGAATGTTGACATCACAACACCCTGTAACAGCTGTACAACAAGCAGCGTCAGAAAAACATACACAGAGCACTGATACAAATAAACTAACATATGACATAAAAGCGCACATAATATTTAAGACGGATCGTTACACAACAGTTGTATACATAAATAAAGAAGAAAAAGGCCACGCCCTGTTGGTTCGGCCTGCTACTTACTACAGTTTACCATCCAAACAATATCCAAATATGAAAACACATTACCAAAGTGATAAGTCCAAGAATCAAAGTTCCAGTTCTAACATGGCAACAACAATATCTATAAGCGGAATTATCGTTATTATTATTATACTTCCAAGCAATCGCCATCTTCGTCGTTTTGTTTACACACTGATCTATATTTAGCTTATTGGAGTTTCCATTAGTGATGGGTAAAATTTAAAAAATAAGTAAGGCAAACTTCGACCAGGGAGTGGTTCGTTCGGTGACCGGTGTATTAGGTAATTAGATGTATCGTTTTCCCGATTGTTTAAGTTGTAGTAAAATTGTAAAGTGATTTATTTGATTTATTATTTGCTGTGTGTTTGTATATGTAAGTTGATTTTGTGACCGAGCTGTTTGTGAATGTGCAGTTTGTGCGTTATTTAGAGTGTTTTGTTGTTTTTACAGGCGCGGATCATGAACTGTGCTGCGTGAGCCAGTAACTTGAACTTAAACTTGACATATCAACAATCTTCGCTAATTTTTGTCAGACATTTTGTATACATGCAGTTTTATTGCTCTATTAGCTTGATATAATTCTGTTTACATTTACTTGCTGGAAATCAAAGAAGTTCGGCTGCATTGTGTCTTGCTGTCTTTGAGGCTCGGAGGAAGAGTATGTGGACTCCCACTCATGTGCAGATAACAGGTGAACTTGTAGTTTTTTTAGTTAAGTTGTTTATGAATAATTGGCTGATATAAATGTGTCTGAATATTTTTCTATATAACTGATAGTGTAATGTATTCGAATCACCATGTATTCATACTTAGTATAGGTAATATATCCGGTATATTATAGCTAACCATAACCATATTCAAGAAAATTGGGCATAGTGATATGCATTCTGTATTTTTTTTATTATATCGGAAGTGTTCAAGGAAGTTAAGCAGTTAAGAGTAATTGTACATTTGTCATTGCAATATTCACATCTTTTGCATGTAATTTATTGTTTTTGTAGTCACTCAGCTTGTGGTGTTATTGTGTCTGTATTGTTTCTTACTGGTAGTGTTGTTACGGTTATCGAAATCAGCACCGGAACCACGGTTTTTTTTAGCAATATCGAACCCTATTGAAACCGCAGTTTTGTGCTCTCTGTTGACGGTTTTGGTTTTTTGATTTCCATATGGCGCAGCTCTAGCGTCTTGACTGTGGTGAACGTGAAACAGCATGCCGCGGCGAAACAACCGTGGCGCAGTGACTGTCTTGCCTGCTTCTCTGGCTCCCGGCGTTATTACCTAGATCAAACTGAGACTGCCTGCGGCGCTGCATCTAGTATATGAGAGGGAGGGGGAGGCTTAGAACGACTGAATGAAGGAGCATAGGAGAGCAGTCAAGCATCCGTGAGTTACTAATTAATGTCAGACAGTGAAGTGGCGTTTTACAGCCGCAGAGTTGCTGGTGATACGGGAGAGACGGCGTGACCGGTTACGTAATATTTATTACGACAGAGATTATATGATGATTCGTATCACAACGCGGGGTGGGAGCGGGTAGTGGGCCATGTGTGACACGTCGTGAAGGAGTAGATCATGTTTAAAGCTGCAGCTTCTTCTTATCACTCAGATGATAGCAAAATGGAAGAGATAGACAGTAAATGTCCATAAAGCAAAATTTTTGTAACCAATGTATGCTTAAAATATGTTTGCAAGCTCGGCTACGTTTAGTTATATGACTTTACTGACGACTAGGTAGGCAATAAGAAGCAGTGCGTCCAGCCTCCGGCTCTCGTACCATGGTACGAATTGTCAAATTCCATGGAACAGAAGTGTAGTACAGATCGTCTGCTACCTGCAAGAGGTGAGGGACAGCGGTGGCAGTGAGTGCAGTTAAGCCAGCGACACACGAGCCGCTTTGAGCGGGCCCGCACATGTAGCTTGTGTGTCTTTAGCTTTACGTAGTCACTGGTATGCGGTGCTGTTGTAAACTGAAGTCCTGTCTACCGGCCTCCAGCACGATTGCACGAGCAGAGTTAATTACTAATAGGTGTGAGTAGAGCCTACTTGTTTTTATGCCTAATCGACGGCTGGACGTCGGTCACTGCACATCATTGTGATTGACCAGCGACCGCATGCAGTGTGTTTCTGCACGTGTTGTTTGATCTCCCTTTCTGTCTCTGTCTGTCTGTCTGCCTACCTCTGTCTGGTTGACAAACGGAGGAGGGGAGGGGCTTAGCTCACTCGTTCTGAGAAGTAATAATGCAAGTTTGCCTCATGCCACGCTGACCGCCTGCCCCGTCACGTCAGTCAAATCAACCGACCACGGCAAACTGGCAAGCGTGAAACCGTAACATTGTATCTGCACTCTGCAGCAGTGCTTCCACTCCCGTGAACTAATCATTAGCGGGCACCGGGCACCGTGGAACTGTTTTGTCTGCTCTCTCCCTCTCTCTGCCTCCCTCTCCTCATCAGCAATGCACTGTCACTTGACCACTCACGTAGTTTGCATTTAGCAGCAGGCATGCGCATTATCACTAGACGTCCGCAGGTGGTTTTGGTGCTGGTCAAAATATTGAAATCAATCGAAATCGCGGTTTTATCAACAAAACCCAACCGAAACCGACCGATCTCGGCCAGTGTGAAACCGTAACAACACTACTTACTGGCACCAAAGGTTTTGAATATAGAGTCATAGTTAAACAGCTGTTAAAAAAGTTTAGGTGATATTGGCAGTGAAAATTTTATTTAAAGCAATTCTTCATTTGCAGTTGTCTTGTAAAGTGTTATTAATCATATTTATACGATGAATATAGTGTGCTATTGCAGACACCTAATTTTTGCATTTATGTGATTTTTTAGTAGTTAAAGTAAGATGCTTATTTAACAACATTCAACAGCATTTTTTTGTTTTTAATGTAGTTCACAAAGCAAGGAACTTGAAATGTAAAGGAAAAGCAGGTAACAGTCTTGCTATATTCATCATGTATAATATCTCATTATCTTGTTTTTAGTGTTTTTACTGTTCAGAAAAAAAGGCAGTTGAGAAAAGCTTGACTCCAATACCCAAGCATGAAACATTTGTGCTAGTTATGTGGTTGTTATTGTGTGAAGGAGGATATATGAGAAATTTTGAAAATATATGATAGTGGGAATATCGCTGACAAAAAGCATTACCATATATGTGCAATTATGCCTGCATACATCTATAAAACATCATTCACATGGATCTGATTTCTCTGTATTTTTTATATTTTTAGTTTGATTTTTTAAACTATTTTTTTTTAATTTGTGAATAAATATTTTTCATTTAAGTAGCTATCTTTTTTGTCTACTTTTGCTACAGTGCCTGATCATTTAGCATTTGTTACTAGTCAGATGAATGAGTAAAACACTTAAATTGTTTGCAGCTGAAGTATCAAAATTGTCTTATTTTCATGTGTCATGCACGTTCACAAATCATGTCAAGACTGAAGTGTGTGTGATGTGTAATTTTAGTTTTAGTAACAGTAGTAAACAGATAAATATTGTTTGCATGTCATGTGTAAAACTACTTGTTAATACTAGTAATTCACAGAATGTTAACTTTATTGCACCAACTACTTGCTGACTTGCGTTTATTTTAATGTATCTACACTGTGTTTCAAGAAAACGGGCACCTTTTTTATTTCTTTCATAATTCACTCAAATGATGATCAATTTACACGAAATTTTTACCAGATGTAGCTGAAGAAATTCTAATTCAAAATATATGGATAAAATATGACTGTTAGTTAAATATTCTTTGCTAGTTGTGATGTAATGCTGACGTCATAATGCATCGTGAATACAAGCTTGCTTGTCTCAACTGGTGATGTCCCTTGTTACTCTGCTTCGATGGTGAATTTTATCTGGTTCATTGATGAAAAATTTTCATCGTATCAGCAATAAGCAACATGGGAGCATGAAATCAGGCGCTTTGCGATTCAAAAACTCAACCAACTT
>Ga0056128_1002462_pt1 | contig 22005 bp, 6 predicted proteins | sample WorMetLIZISLAND2_FD_71113 | JGI IMG/M metagenome (GOLD analysis project Ga0056128, IMG submission 71113) | Marine gutless worms symbiont microbial communities from Max Planck institute for Marine Microbiology, Germany - Olavius geniculatus... ... | reverse complement strand
ATCTCACAGTAGGCCAACATGTACACCGGCACTTCGACTGTCACGTAGACGTTTAAGCCGGTATCACCATATCTGAGAATCAAATTTGGACGGGGCCCGTAGCGAATATTTGCCGGGGGGGGGCCAGAAATTATAGTTACGCCACTGCTCATAAAACTCGAAAAAAGCAAAATTATATGTACTCTCTTAGATCAGGTCAGTGGTGCCTGCCATCCTGCGCCGCAGTCGATGACTTCTCATCGAAGATGTCTGATTGCCTAGCTATTAGACCTTATCCTGCAAGGTGTCAGTGCCTGACAGTACGTGACGAATTATATGATGTCATTATTTTTTATACTGTTTTTACTTAGCCAACTGCGAAACAATCCCAGAACAGCTTCGTCCACGTATATTCTTATCTATAGATTTGTTTTAATCTCAACTGTTGCACGAATTGTTGCCAAATTTCCGGAAATTTTATCAGAAGCTTTCTAGAGTTTACTTGTAGAGGGCCTGCGATTTCGTTGGAATTAATGCAGTATATTTTCCACGTTTCTTTTTCGTATTTTTGACATTTTTTGTGATTGACTTCAAAAAGCGACATCCTGTGTGGTGAAACAATGAAACCACGATAATTGGAGCATTCATTGCAACAGACCGAAAACCCAGATCCCGAATGGTGCAGTGAAGCGAACCATCTAATGTTGTGTACAGATAGGTGCTGCACTCAAGCGAATTCAATCTTAGTTGCCGTGCTACGACGAGCTTACGATCCATCGACGTCAATATTTAGTCTATCAGTGAATTTCGAACGCCATCGATTTTGCGTAACGCTTCAGCTTTTTTGTTTGCCTACAGCGTCTGCAAATTATTATAACATTTAGGCAAGCAAACGCATTCAGCATTTGAGAAAATGTACTTCTCCCATCTCAAGTAGGCCTATGGCCTAAAGATGCGACTTAACGGCCAAACTATTTGCGAATGCTCTGCACTTCTGCAGTTAAAAGAATACTACAGCGAAACATTTTCTGCTGCCGATAAGTTAACTAAATCGTCATTCATCAGCGACATTTAGTTTAATGTTTATTTTCAGTAGAGCTGTCAAATTACCGCATTAACTAACGCGTTAATGCGTTAATAAATTAACACGCGTTAAAAAATAACGCACATACGTAAATTTATGTTAATTTACTAAATTCTGTGAAGCAAAAGTTCCAATATTCCGTTAATCTGCGGTTATTTGACAATCGAATAAATTCAACTAACTATACTGTAGTTGCTGTTCTATCACTACTGTAAATAAATAATTATTCCGACTGTTTAACAACAGGCTAATATATTTCTATGCTAGCTATGACGTCAGTTATTATTGATTATACGTTTAAAAATGTGTTTCTAACTTTCTATATTCTACTGGAGAGGCCCCCAAACGTCGCGGGGCCCGGGGTAACTTACCACCATACTTTCCCTTTCGACGGGTCTGGGTGCGTTAATAACGCGTTAATTAGCCTAATGCGTTAAAAAATTAACGCAGTGCGTTAATGCATTAAAAAACTAAAGCTTTGACAGCTGTGATTTTTAGCAATGTTATTGTTATTCGGCTAACTGCGGACTGCGGGCCACAATAATATTCGTTTGCGAGAGTTAACTTTGACAGTTTGCCTTCGCTTTACCTGAAAATGTTAAACATGTTCAGTACATAGCAGGCTGAGGCGTAAATTTTATAAAATTTTTAATAATTTGTTGCTGTAGGTCTAATCAAAAAACCAAAAAAAAATGCAATTTGTAGTAGGCTAATAAGCCTACTACTTTTTTGTATTAACGATTCATACTGTTTGTTTAGGCCTACTACACTGTGTCCCAAAAATTAGTACACCAAACTCGATCGATAACTTCGTCAATTCTTCACGCATTTTCAAATTTTTTTTAGCTGGCAGAATTTCTGGACAATGTGCGATAAAACTGTTACTTAAGATCCCACCACAACATAAATGTGTCGCTACACTACACTGCGAAAAATATATGTTCGAAATCTGCGCCTGAACTAAAGAAAATGTGCTCATGGTAGATGAGCTGGTACTAATCCAGTAAGACCTGCTACAGATTCGTTATTTATTTATTTATTATCCATTTGCAGATTCAGCACAAGTTGGTGTCATGTGGATCACTTTTTTCTATGGCAATCTTAGTCTGAAGTGCCTTAAGAGACGCCTGCTAAAGAACTGACTGAAGCTAACTGCTAACTGAAACATAGTTGCACATAACTGTTGATGATTGATGCTATTTTCTTCTGATATAACTGCAGAATTTTGCTCACATTATCTGCACTGGAAAATTTGGTGCAAAATGTTGGAGCAAAAATGCGTTTTTTTCGCCAAAAAATAACGTTCAGTCAGTAGCTACTGGTGACAGATGACACAGTGAAATTGGACTATGCTAGTGTACGCGATATTCATCGATACAGAAATTTAGATCGATAAAACTTAATTCTTTTACCGCAGTTGCTGTGTGCCATACACAAGGACACCGTAGGCCATAACTCAGCAAGACTCATTCAGCACACGCCGAACGTGCCAGTTTACAGCATTCGTGTTTCACAAGGTAGTGTAGCGACGCGTTTTTGGTGTGGAGGGATTTGAAATAAAAGTCTTATCGCAAATTTCCCGCACAGGAAAAAGATTTTGGAAATCTGTTGAGAGTTGACAAAGTTATCGATCGAGTTTGGTGTACTACTTTTTGGAACATTATTTCAAGCTCAATTGTCTTCAGTTTTTGACTGATCCCGCACTGGCTGACGAAACTCAGTAAGTCAGTCATTAATATTTCCTAATCTTATTTTAAGTGTTTGTAATTTTTTTATTGTAGCCTTTATAGACTACATGATTGTGCATCATGCTATTTGCCCTTTACTTGCATCTGTTTTTGTTACGCCGTATGATTATCATACATTTTATAACACATGAAACTTTGCCTAACTTGATCTGAGATTCAACATAGGCCTATACTATTTAAATAGAATTAACGTAGAACTTTTTTCTCCCATACCTTTCTTTTTGATTTTAGAAAGACACCCCGTCCGTGGAGCAATGAAACAATGATAATGGAAGTATTTAGGTGAAACCGTTTAGAACTTTAGACCTACCCGAATGCTATGAAGCAAACCACCGTCAGATGTCGTGTACATGCAGGTGCTGCACTCTGGCGAATTGAATGTGTTACGAGCTTAGGATCCGTCGATCTTGAACGATGCTGAACTTCTAACATCATTCATTTTGCATAACGTAGACGTCAGCTTTATGGTTTGCCTGCAGAATCTGCCAATTATTTCGACCAGTAGGCCTATGGCTGTGCACATTTTGCTAATTAACCAAGAAGGTAGGCGACTTATGATCTACTGAAAAGCTGTAGACTCCTTCAAGCCTGCGCGTGATCAAAACCGTTCTTGCTTTTGCTTAAATGTAGAGCTGTCGAAGCGTTAATTTTTAACGCATTAATTAACGCGTTATTAACGCACCCAGGCCTGTCGAGTGGGAGAGTAGGGGGTAAGTTACTTTGGGTTCCGCGACGTTTGGGGGGCCGGCCTATACAATATAGAAAGTTAAAAACACATTTTAAACGTACAATCAACAATAACTGCCGCCATAGCTAGCATAGAAATCTATTAGCTTGTCAAAATAATTATTTATTTACAGTAGTGATAGAACGGCAACTACAGTTTAGTTACTTGAATTCATTCAATTGTCAAATAACCGTAGTTTAACGGAATATCGGAACTTTTGCTTCACAGAATTTAGTAAATTAACATCAATTTAGGTATGTGCGTTAATTATTTTAACGCGCGTTAATTTATTAACGCATTAATGCGTTAATTTGACAGCTTTACTTAAATGTAAAACAAAGTATTTGAGAGTTATATTTATTTTTTCGTAACTACGACAGAACAAACATTATCGTAAACGCTAAGCTACATGTTTCAGTGATTATCCAGAACTTAAATCAAAATCGCGAGTCTGAGACCCGAAGCCAGACAATTCCATGACTTTCCGACCGTGAAGCTGTCAGTGAGACTCCGACACTTTTCAGTCGCTTCTCTAAGCTGTAGGCCTAGGCTAGGACCCCCTAAATCCAGCTAGGGGTCTGAGGGTGCGATGTCAGCTCCTCATGTTGGGTCATCTGGCTAAATATCGTTCAGTTTAAACGTGTGCTTGTCTTGTCTGGAAATGATTAGGGGGCCTGCGGGCGCCTTGAGCTCCCCCTTGGCTACGCCACTGGCGCCCATAGTGTAGCCAAGTTATCCATGATAAATGTCCTAATCAGTTCACTAAAATGATATCAGGTCGAAAAACAGAAGAAAAAACTAAAAACTTTTTCACGTATACTGTACGCTGTCATTCCACAGAAGGTATTTTGTGAGGCTAAAAGTGACTGCTTTTACAACCGGAGCTTTGGCCCTGGCTATGAAGAAAATATTTCCAGCCTATTCTCCACCTTAGTAGACCTGAGACCTGCGTCCGTCCCGAGATGCTTCGTTGTCGGTGCCTATGGCGTCTCTACTTTCGCATTTCCCGCCAACATTGACGATCGACGCCATTTAAGGCGCGTTTAGAGCGACGCAAACGGAATGAACCAAAATAAAATGAACTGAAACCGTTTAGTTTTCGACGACCTGACCAGTGGGCAGGAGGGCAAGCTCATTAGTCACTGATTGACACGTACGTGCGCGTAGTCACGTAGACACCGGCGCCGTTACCGGCGCCGTTAGACGGTGCCTACAGCGATGCATTAATCACTGTTTGCTTGCTTATTGGTCAGTTCGTCAAGAACTAAACTATGTCAGTTCAGTTCAGTTACGAAATTCGCATTTTCGACCTCTTTTACGTTCAAAAAATTTGTTTGCGACCGGGGCGCCGCCTCAACCCCATGCAGTCCACCCACGTAACAGTCAGCGAGGTGTCTAAAACCACCTACGGCAGCCCAAAACCAAATTAGCGTTCCCCCACCTCTAGATTTATACTTTAACCACTGGGGAGGGGTAAAGGGGAAGGCATGGAGCAGCTGCGATTTGAAGAAGTGTCGATTTAAGAGCATTCACTGCATTGTGTTTCTATTCCTGACAATGTTGTATATTTTGGCAAGCCAAATTGACATTGAACACGTTTGGACGAATAATTTACGATTTTTTTTCCAGAGTCGTGAATCCCTCAACGCCAGTGGGGTTCGCGGCGGAGCCCCGGCAACTGAGACATTTTTGTACATTTTTAGTTTAGGCCTACCGGTAATTTGAGCCTGGTGAAAACAATATTTTTGTCGCTTCGATGTAGTGTCATAGGCCTAATTTGTTTAAATTATTCCGTACTGACCACTACTGCCATACAAATCTAGGTGTATTAGACAGAAAAATAAAAATGCGTCAGATAAAACTCTGGTGGACAGTAAGGTGCGAGTTGGCTGAAAATGCGTGAGACTCACGCGCGAGATGCACGCGTGAGACTTGGCAGGGCTGCTGTTGTCTTTGGAAATTTTATACAGTGAAATAAGACACATTGAAATAACTTAAAGGAAAGTTCTGTGATATTTGTTCGCAATTTTACGAGTGTAAGTAAAAACTGAAGCAATTTACAAATGCTTATGCACGCCTCGCGCACGCTGATGGCACGCATCTGGTAACGGAGCAAATTTGACTTCCGGTATGACCGCTACATGCGTTACCTTGCGAATGGCGATTGCAGCCACAATCGCATTTAGGAGCGGAGCAAATCAATTATTGAGCGTTTCATTCGATTCAGCCAACCACATTTATACAAAGATGAGCACATCCCTTTTTTCAATTGACTGTTTGTGTAAACTGTGCGCTAGAGCTGAATAAATAATTTTATTGATATTAATGAATTAAAAGCCATAACTACTCAGCTTTTATCCGAAAATGTTGCCGAGGAAAGCAATGACAATTAACAACTCAATGAGCAGAAAACACGTATAGTCTATAATGTCTACTAACACACTGTTAACATCAAGCGCCACAGACGAAAACTGCTGTATGTAATACTATCACGTCAAAGTTAACACAACTACATCAGAGTTACGTGGTTACGTTATGTACAGACACAAGTGCTGAGACACGCCGAAGCTTCTGTGACCCAAAGCTTCCAACATTCGCAGTCGCTGTTACTAACGACAATAGTAATACTACAAAACGATTTTGAAACTTAAAGCAGCAGTGTAGTTTGTTGCTATATGCAAGTGCAGCTCCGAAAATGCAACTCGTCACGTAAACAAAACAAATTAAACACATTGTCGGCTGCAAAAATCGGTTTACATCATGATACAAGTACACAATACAGCAATACGCTACATTCGTAATACTTCCGGTTTAAATCACAAGAAAGCACAAACTGAATTACGGCAGCACAAACAAATGCGCGACGATGATGGTAAATTTTAATAATGACGCTAATATTAACGTGCAATTATTTCATGTTAACGAAGCTAACGCAACAACAGTTTACATCAAATCCAAAACGCGCATGTACGATCCAAAACTAAAATGATTCAGCCATTAAACTTGTGACACGCCAAACGTTTCTTCTTTAAAACTAGGCCTTATTTTATTACAATTATTATCATATACTGCACAACACAAAAAGAGATCGTAATCGACTATGAGTAAGTAGATCATGAGCACGAGAATGAATACTCAGGAGTTTCGGCTTTCAGAACAAATCAAACGAAAAACGAAAAAAAGACCAGCGTCTCTCAACCGGTATGTGTTATCTACCTACGCCAGAGACTTGTCTCGTACCTCACGCGCAAGGCAAACAGAAACAACTTAATAAACTGTCAATCAATCATTTCAGATTCCATGCCAATTAGTGATCTGCTAGAACAAACGAACGACGATCAAAGGCGGAACGTCGTGACGAAAAGTCGCCTATAGTAGTTCTACACACATTCAGCTCAGTTCAGACATCACACAAAGATCACCGTCTCCAGCGTGACACGTTGCTTAGGTACAGTTGGATATGAGTGGCAGTGCGGAGCCGCGGTCGGAGGTCCAGCTGTGCATGCCGGTGGCTGAAGACGCCTGCCGGTCGCTGAAGTTGGATGCTGTGACGTTGGAAGTGCCGTTGGAACGAGCACTCAGATCAAGCTCACCTCCGCGAGGTTGTGACGCAAGCGCTGGACCACCACCGCTCGTCCTAGCATTGTTGTTGCGTTCATCTTTGAACGCTCCGATCCACGGCCCAGAGACACCACCGGGTGCCGCCCAGTTTCCTGCAGATACCCCAGCCGTCGACATGCTCTGACGTAGAGCGTCCGACGCCGCTACACCTTCCCTACCACCGCCGTGTGCGGCCGCCGCTTGCATGCAGTAGTTGAGCAGTGCCTTGTTGTCTGGGAGGAAAGCGCCGTTACCAGCAGCCACGCCGGGTGGAGAGACAAAGCCGCCGAAAATTGGCGGTGGAGGTGGTGGAAGTGCGACGCCGGCGCCGAACGTGCTGCTGAGAAACGCCGCAGTCGCTGCCGCGGTCGCAGCATCCTTTGGCGAAGACATCGAGCCAGAGAACACCGAGGTAGCAGCGGCAACAGCCGCGGCAGCTGCTGGGTCCACCACGGTCATGCGCCTACCACGGCGCGACGGACACTTGTTCCACGCATGCGTGCTCATGTGAACTTTCAGGTTGCCTTTCGTCGTGAAAGCCTTCGAGCAGATGTGGCAGATAAATGGACGATCTCCGGAATGCGTTCGCGAGTGGATCTCCAGAGCACTGGCGCTGGCGAACGGCTTGGCGCAGACCGAGCAGGAGTATCGCATTGGAGTCGACGCCGACATCTTGGACGGTGACTGGACAACATCTGACGCCGGCAGCACGGCACCACCGCTGAGTGACGACGAAGCACCACTCCCTGACGAGCCTGGACGCACTTGAGCACCGGGCGACGCCGAGTGTCTGGAACTAACGCTGTCGTCAGAGGCTCCTCCTACCTCGCCGTCCGACTGACCCGACATCATCAGTCTCCTCGCTGACGGACTGGTCGACGCTGATTGCTGGTCGTCGTGTTGATGGTACGAGTCGTCCATCAGTCGTACGTCTTGTATGGATGAGGACCGATCCCGTTCAGCTGCATCACTGGCATCTACGTCGCAGTCGTCCACATCTCTGTGCGCGCTGGCGGCAGCGTTAAACCTCGAGAAGACGTTTGTCGAATAGTCACTAAGCGAGTTGACGCGCTCCTCCAGCGCAAGCAACGGCGACGCGAACTTGCTCGCAACATGGTCAGCGAAATTTCCATCCCTGTCTGCAGCAGCGATCAAAGGCAGTGATTCTTCTTCCGCTCGTATTGTTGCGGGTGGCTGGCCATTGTTGCTCGTTCTTGCGTCATCGCGTCGACGGACGTCAATCGCTAATAAATCTTTGAACAAACTCACAGGTTTGTTGACAGTTGATAGATCTTTGCTGGCGCTAAGACTGCATTCACTATCCGCTGCTGTCGGTCGTTCTCTCGACGTCGGTTCGTTGTAGCTGGATCCGTCGTCGTCGTCGTTGTTGCTGTCCGGTGATAAACCGCTGTACTCGTTGGATGACGATCCACTGTGACTGTTGAGATGACGCGACATCGCCGTGTCGTTCTGCTGCCAGCGGCTGATGACGTCACTTCCGGCGGCGCTAGGGTCCAAGTCCTCCGTCTTTACGCGCTTGCTTGCAGGTCCACCATCATTGCGCTGCTCGTTTATGTCAGCTCGTGACGTCGCGTGATCTCTGCTGCCGTCACTGTCCACGTGTGATGACGGCTTCCGTAGATCAAGTTCTCCTCCTCCTCCTGCGACCACGTTGTCGTGAAGCGCCGATCTCATCGGACCAGCACCCGAAGCTGAGTTCACGGCGCCGGGCAGCAGGTTTCTTGGCGGTGCCTGGTAGAACGGCGGGAAGTTGAAGAACGGAAGCAGCGGGTTGACACCGGGCATCATCATCATAGCTGCAGCGGCAGTGGCAGCCGCGGCGCTGCCCGGCGACGAGCCGCTGGCCGGGAACTGAAACGACGAGCCGCCGTTAGAGGCAGGTGCGACCACATCCGGGGCATGGGCGGACCGTATGTGCTGCTGCAAAGCGACACTGCCGACAAACTCGCGACGGCAGATGCGACAGCGATGTTGACCCGAGGCCGCTGCAAGCCCGGAGATCCGACCGCGGTGGACCGCCATGTGAGTCTTGAGGTTGCCCTTGGTGGTGAACGTTCGACCACACAGTCGACAGCGGTAAGGACGTTCGCCCGTGTGTGTACGATAGTGCATCAGCAGCGCGCTGCGGCAGCTCAGCACGCGGTGGCATATCACGCACTCGTTGGGGTCAGACGGTGTGCTGCCGTCACGGGGTCTACCGCCACTGTCTGCTGTCGCCTCTCGTACCAGCTCCTCAATGCGTGCCGTGTCCGTCTGCTGGATCTCCATGTACTGTTCCAGGTCTTCGTCGTCAAGATCCGTTGATGCCGGCACGGGCGGCGGCAGAGCCGGATGACCGGCCGGGTCCATGTTGAACGGAGTCAAGACTGGGCCACCAGGAGGTGCTGGTAGCGGGGTGGTGGACATGGGCGGCGTGGCTGGTGGCGGGAATGTCATGCGAAGCTGCGGTGCGAACGCCGACAGCGCTGATGACATGGAAGACAGAGCGGACAGAGGTGACTGGAACTGAGTGTCTGTCTCTGCACTGGACACTGAGTCCGTGGCGCGTCGTTGGCTCAAAGAGGACTCAGTTTTCATCGACTCACTGCCGGCCGGCGGCTTCACAACTCCGCCAGTGAAGTTCTCCCTCGCCGGAGTCAGACTGGGCGGGTCATCTGTGGCAGACGTTGACCTCGGCGACTGGTCGACAAACGGTTTGCTACTCGGCGTGGTTGAATGTCTGAACGACGTCATCATCGACTTGCCTGCACTGGTCGGCACTGTGTGCGCTGGTGGCGCCATCTGACGCTCGCTGTATCCGTGGCCGGCGTCCGGATGGTCCAAGTACTCGGGCACGGGGTCCGGATTCATGCGTGCATTTGGGTATTGCTCCAGATGGCGCTGGAAGTGAACTTTGAGGTTGCCTTTGGTCGTGAATCGGTTGCCGCAGATGTTGCACTTGTACGGACGTTCGCCTGAGCACGCAACGGCCAAACCGCAAGTAAACTAACAGGTTCGAAAAAACTAGGAAATAGTACCACTACAATCAAAACAATTAAACGACAATGGCAACAACCGAAGCGTGTCAAAAATCCACCGACAGCGGACCAGAAATCTACAAGCAATCCGTATCAAATTCACACATTTCTGTGCAGTTTTTGAAAATTATTTTCATTCTTTATTTTAGTTTTTTTTGACGCTTGTTTATTCTCAGGTTTGTAGATTGTTTTTTCATAAATATTGCTGGTTGGAACTGGGAAGCTTTAGGTTAAGTGAGTTTATAAACGAATAAAGCTACGTGACTTGTGTTAACTTTTTACAACTGTGGCTTGCGCTCATACTGTAAGGTAATAATAAAAAGGATGTACGTTTCCTTTGAAGCACTACAAGCTAGACATCCCATGTTTTGACTCATCGGTTAAACTGATAGAGTGTTTTTGCATTCCTGACCAGCGAGCTTTTCTGGCGTACACTCAGTTAAAGTGAAGTTTGTGTCAGTCATTGTGAGGCGGCATGTGAGGCGGTGCATTCGTGCTACGCTACTATCAATGACGTCACGTTCTGCCTACTAAACAGCACGTTGCCACGCAGCCAGCGGACGCGTGGCTCGTCATACGCCACTTCTGGGACACGGCCGCCGCCGCCGAAAAGTGTCATCCTATAGGTGGTCGCTACGCTGCAAGATGACAGGCCGACGACGTGCACGCCTGCACGACACGTGCGACTGCAGACGCTGATAGCGGCGCGCTGACGCCACGTACTACATGCCTCTCACGACAAAAGCTCCGCCGCGACAAAACAAATCCCCACTGGTGAAAAAGAAGAAATACATGTAGAGAAAAATTCTGTTCAAAACAACGTAACATATAGTAAGCTACGAAAATATAGCACAGAGAAGAAAGTGGATTTGTTCCAGAGTTTGTCGCAGTGGGGCTTGTCGCGCAGGCGATTGCGTCGCAAAGGGTAAGGTTTGTCCTAAAGCTTTTGCCGCGAGGGATTCTGCAGCACAAAGTTTGTGGTGGTAGGGGTTTTCGTCCGTAGTCCAGTGTGGCGGATTCAGAGATGCAGAGACCATGACGCCGTAGTTCTCACGTGCATGACTGAGTCTAGTCGGCGCGACGTCTATTTATCATGTCACCGCGACATGTCTGCGACGACCACCCACGTGACAAGCTACCAGCCTTCGCCACAAACGACGCCTCGACCTACGACCAACATTGATGGGGACGCGAAGAACGGCGACAAGTCTGAGGGAGCGTCTTTGTAACTCCTTAAGCATATTCCCGTGCCGAGTTTAGGACGGAGGCCCCTGCAGCCACAAACGATCACTGTTCTTTCTGGGCGGGCCTTAACAACGACTTCTTCTGACTCGAAAAATGTGGCAACTCTCTGTAATCCCAAGTCAGCATTCCTCCACTATGAGTGGAAAAAGCTATTGTTGCCCGCGGCCCAAATCATTGACGGGGCATGTACCCTTGTCCCTACGTATCGGTGTCCATCCACAATTGCGACGGCGGCTCGAACGGGCTGTGGCGCGATCCGACACCACACAGCGCCGGAAGTCACAAGAGCAACGGCCAAGACGACGCAGCAGCATACCTCCACGACTCAAGCACGACTGTACGACGACGATGACACACGGAGTTCTTTCTGCGAGCGGCGCGCGGAATATCAACGACTCACCGGCGGCCAGCGAGAGAGCGACCTGCATGCAGAGTGAATCTCATTTCCGGCTTTCGGCTTCGTCCCTCGGGCCGACAGTCACTCGTGACGGCGACGACCGATCACGACGACTAGCTGGACTGCTCGGGAAATGGTCAGCAGCTGAACGCGCGGTCCACCGATCGACCCACTGACTCCAGGCCGCTAATCGTCAGAGATGATCGTCGACGACCGGAAAAACGCGATCATTCCTAGACTTATGTGACGCGCTGACTTAGCACTGCGACTGATGTGAACTGGACTGATGGCGTCACGTTTCGATCGCAAGACACGACTCAGCACAGGACGTCGCGCTCGGAGGGGGAAGGGAACAGCCAAATTTTGGGCTGTCGAAAAATTTTCTTCCAAAAATGCAAAACTTTAGGCTGAAAAAAACTCAATTTTGGGAAAATTTAGGAGAAATTGAAATTTTGAGCACCCATAATATCTTCCGTCGGAAACTTGCAGCTGTCTGTCCAAAATAATGCAAATTCCTCCGACGCCGTTGAACTCCACCAGTAGGGACATAAACTCTTCCCTGTTAAGAACTCTCGTGGACAGAATCACACCTAAGCTCAACACTTTCTAGAAGTGGTGGATTCAAGAGGGGGTCGCCACCCTTATTGACTGGATGCATCTTAAAACAAGTGACAATTTTGCACATCAAAAATGCATTATTTTTTGCAAAAAAAATATTTTTAAAATTTCTGGAGAACAACATATCTACTACAAATCGAAGTAGTGGAGTTTTGGCTTCTGCAGCGAGAGTGGCATGACAACTAAGTACATGTAGACGACATGTCGTGAGATGAAATCGCCAGTTGTCACGCAACGTTTATTAAACAGTGCTCGCTCTCTCGGTTGATAAGAGATGCTAACAAAGACCGGATGTCCAATGACGTAACGCGTCACAGTCACACATGACGTCATATGACGCTGCTTCGTCGTCGATTTATTAGTAATAGTGCGTGATCACGTCGGTGCTCAAGCAGAAAGAACTGGTTCTAATTAGCCGCTATAACGCAAAATGTCTGCAGCCGAGTACTAATATTCGTAAATTTCTGTTCGCTGGTGATCCGCAAATCCCAGAAAAGTCCAAAGTTTAGGTTTAACGACTAAGAAGTCAATGTGCAAAGCATGACTTTTTTGTCCAACTTTCAAACTTATCGGATCTCTTTAGTCATTTCGTTCGTCAATTTTGATTTTTCAAAATTTTTACTGTACGGTAAACGAAGCTATACTTGTCAGATTCAATGTCACGGTAACAATTTTTTTTCGTTTGGCATCTTGTTGTGTTCGGCAGGAATTCGGTAGTAACGAAGTTTAAATCAGAGTAGATTAGAAATCTTTATTCTTCTAACTATTTGCGCTATGCCCGTTTCAAGTATAAGAACTGCCAAAAACACGAACAGCTCGTTATACGAAATCCTTTTTCACCATACTGTTTTAGTTAATCAACTGTACTTAACTGCGCGTATTGTTTACTTTCAGCCTGGTATTTTTAATGCTTTAATCCAACTACTGGCTACAACAGAAAATAAAGATGTTTCATTCATTCATTCATTCAGGACATTCAGCGGAGCATCCATGCACTGCAGACGTCCGCAGTCCTCCAGAGTTGAAGTGGATATGACCTGTCTTCATGCAAGCACATTGTACACTTCTGAGCGGCAGATAAACGGCGTGTGCGTGCGAGTGTGACGAAAATAAACGCATGGCTGCATGGAGTACACTCTCTCATCCAGCGGGTTTAGCAAAATGACGTAACGTTAACAATGTCGACTTGGAAGCAGATGAACATTGTTGCAATGCAAAGACGACGTGACATAGAAGAATTCACTAGCGGTCAGCAGGTAGCAATTTTAAACACCCTGCAATATTTTCAGCTATAGAGAAAGACAGGGGCGGCGCCAGGTTTTCAGAGCTAGGGGGTCCAAGTGAAGTAGTTGTCGATTTTCTGCCGCTACCTCCTCTCCCTTCATCCACCCAAAAAACTCGAATTTGCGCGGATCTCATGGGGTCGTACTGTTGGAGGTTAGGAGGTCCGGACCCCTGGACCCCCCTCCGCACGCCGCCGCCCCTGGAGAAAGATTAGCTTTCATCTGGACATAGGCGTATTGCATACAATGAAAAATAGTAGTCGTAAACATTAGTTTCCTAAACTTCTGTGAGGCGCGTCGCGTGTGGTTCGAATGAAATTTGAATGAAATTGCCAAAAGTTGCACTCACTTATTAAAAAAAATTTTAAAAATTTGGCCCGGTCCGCAAAAAAACTTTAGAAATGTTGAACGTCCTTTTTGACGAATAACTAAAAGCGTCGAATTATACTGAAGAGCAGCGGCATCGTGGGTTAAAATAGTGATGGGCGGAACAGGAATTTGTAAATTTCCGACGGAGAGTGGCACACTTCAAATTCCCGACGGAATTTTGACAGCTTCAAATTTCCCACAAAAGTGATATCACTGATGCTCATAATATCAATTTTGCGCCTATATTTTCCAGAAATTGAGGTTTTCAGCTGCATTTTTTTTCTAATTTTTGGACGGAAACTGTCGAATAAAAAAAATTTCGAGCAATTTTCAGACAGCCCAAAATTCAGGGGTGGGGCAACTGCCCCCTCCTGCTCTCCTGCCCCCCCCCCATCCACGACCACGACGTCACTGCTAAACATCTGAGCTATGTGGAGTGTTAACAAGCGGACCTGTGTGTGATCGCATGTGGATCTGCAGGGCGCTGTCGCTGCCGAGAATCTTGAGACAAAGACGACATCGATGCTTGAAGATTGACGCCGCAGACGAGTCTTCACCAGCAGTAGCAACGTCAGCAACAACATTGTCTGAAGACGGCCGCATAGGCATCACTGTCACATTCGGCGGCTTGCCTGCACATCCATGCAGCCAGTCATCAATTAGTTACAACTTAAAACAATCATCCAGTCCATTATTATCTTACAGCATTTATTACAGCTCTCAGATTTTTCAGAATTGTTTCTGTAATAATTAATGTCCTTCAGTTATTTTACTGATTGTGTCAAGCGAATCCTGGAGGCAAACGTTCGTGGATAACGGAGCAGGGAAAGACAGCGATGTATCGACGTCGTCAAGTAGGGGGGAGGGCCTACAACCTGAAAGACCTGCGACTCGACTTGGAAGACGTGGAGAATAGAGCTCAGTGGAAAAAGAGAACCTGTGTGACTGACCCCTCACGCGAGGGATCTACAACCTGAAGGAATAAGACAAAGTAATTTTATATTCTTTATTAGACCAGACACTAAAGCAAAAAATGTAATGAAGAGACATAAGATATGCAAAGAGGACAAAAAACTGTGCACGGTGTAACATGACGAAAATTAAAAGTTGAAATTATTGTGCTCCCCAGAGGGCGCCAGGCAGGCGCTGGACAACGGGAACATTGTATCAACACGTGTAGAGAGACACAGAGTGTGAAGGGGATGTGCAGAAAGACAAGGCTCACAGAGACGGACGGACGGACGGACACGCTGAGTTCATGAGTTCATGGCAGATGACTGCCATCTGTCAACCACTGTGTCACCCTGGCTACTGCTCGAGCACTGACCGGTCTGGCCACCCAGCCAGTCAGTCGCGACAGACGCCACGCGCTAATGCTTCCCCGCCGTCGAAAAATCGCAATTATCGAAGAAAAACGACTTTGTACAACTCGACACCGGCCACGCCGCGGCGCGCCCGGACGCAATTAAAATCTAAACGCGTAGCGGGAGTTTGGCCTAACAAATGTAGCCTGCCTCGGCGTTACATCTGCCCCATTCCACTCTGTCTGCAGGGATGATACGGCCGCGTGGACCGCGTGTGTGCGCGGGCGAACGTGTGAAAACGAATGATAATAAATAGCCATAGCAGGCAATCAATCGTACGGACAGCAGCAGTAGCAAGCACCTGACTAGAAGCGTCAATGACCAAGAAGCTGGAAAGCTATAATTTGACGCAGCTGATGTCGACACGAAAGAAGCAAAGTTTCAATCTATCTCAGGCGTCTATTATCTCGCGCTATGCGTCGAATGCAGAGCGTAAAGCAGTGAATCAAACTGACAACAGCGAAAGTGAAAAAAGGAACATGCTTGCCCAAATAATCTCATGGGTCTGGGAACACGCCGACTTGGTTTTGTTATCAAGAATATACGAACACGTGACATTTGTGCAATTTGTGAGCACTATTTCATTCGCGCACGAAACGGAGAAAAAGAGAAAAACAGAAAAGCACTAAGTGCATGCATAAATCCATACACGGATTTAATTGATTTCTGCAGGAGAATATTTGTTAAATAAATCCCAACGATGCAGGTACGCACGCTGATTACGAATGAATATTAAGCTGTCAACGAAAGCATATAAGACAGCAACAGATGACAGTGAATGAAGACTGTCCAGTGGCGGATGATATCGGTTACTCACACAGAATCATCATCAAAATGACATGCAAAAGCCGCGATAAGCCGCCGCTGCGACCGACCGATGCATGGAATGATAATCTAATATTACGCACGGCGGCGATGCAACAGCACGCGCGCGGTACAGTAATTAAATCGCCCGGAAGCGCTTAATAAGCCAAGCGACCCGACGGATGAGAGTGTGACCCGAAGGCCCGGGATTTCGTGCGGTCGGTCGGTCGGGCCGCATTTCGCGGCGGCAACAACAACGACACGACGTCGAGCAGACGGTCGCGAGGTCAAAGGTCGTGACCGCGCCAATTGACTTACAAATCACGCGGGCGTGCGGTCCGGGTCAATCGCGATGACGACACCGATGACGCTGCGATGACGTCGACGACTCGACGCGATAATCATTTACCTGCTGCAGCTCGCGCCAATCACCCGCGCTTAATTCACTCACCTGTACTGCTGCCTCACATACTTTAATCCTCGTCGACTTTGGCACTATATAAACCGTTCGTTTGCTTACTTCTTGTTATAATCGAAAAAGGTAAAATAAAACTCATACATATGCAAATCAAATGCGCAGAAATTAACGGTGAAACACCGCGTAAGGGAAGGATTAATCGGCCTTAAAAATAGCCGTCATATGAAAAACGTAGTAACAATTTTCATACGGTATACTAGTTGCTATGATCAGTCAATATTGTCGGTTATTTAATCTAACTGTTTTTTTTCTTTCTTTCTCTCGTAGTGCGTGACTGCATGTATTAATTATTATGTGGTAATGCTACTATTTTGGCAACTTCACATAATTTATTAATTTTTGGACCGACCGTTAAGGTGTAAGCTTAAAGGTCAGGCCCTTTGCTATGGTGGTCGTCCGTCGTCCGTTTGTCCGCCGGTAACGGATGTACAATAGCTAACTGGTAAGGCGTAAGGGAAAAATTTTACACGAATAATTAGGTATGTGTCTTAAACTCGGGCATGCAAAATTTCAGCCATCTACTCCAAGGGGAACATTGTCAAACTGGGGGTTGAATGAAGAGGAAGGAGGTAGGAAAAAATTGCATTTTCAATGGAAAACTGGCCATATTTCGGAAACGGTGAGAGACAGAGACTAGCTTACTATTAATCACTAATAGGAAGCGGCATACGCCGGATTTTACGCCCTTTCAGGTAAAATGAAAATCACCGACCTTGGATGACCTTCAAGGTTAGTGACAACCCTAGCGACAGATGGGCTTCTTGTATTTTATGGCTCATGTGTGAGCGCCCTAAGTCAGTTGATAAGGCATGCAACAGCAGCAGCATTAGCAGTCGATGAAGAGTGAAGTGACGACGACGACGACGCGTGAACGCAATGACCACAACATCAAGACAATGCGTGTAGGCTGATACACTCGTAATGGTTGACTCGTCGTTTAGCATCACCGGGGCTCGCTAGGTAATAGGTAGGATCTTGGTGTCCGCCGTTCACTCTGAGAACACAGAACTGAACTGAGCGGACATGTTTCGCGTCAGCTCGCACCTCCCACAGTCACTGACATTCTACGCCGATTTATCGCCGGATCGCTCGCTCCACTTGACGACCGTCGAGTTACGAATCTAATTAAACCACCGCATAGCTTCAGGGCCCGTTCGCCGACCAAGGCATAAACGTTCAGATTAATTACAACATATCGCCAGTACGCACAACACATGTCGCTCGGTCAGCACAATGGCTACTGTTGCACGGGATAAACTTACCATGCTGTCCGTCAGTCGGTAGTGTCAACGACGTCATTGAGATATCGCATTCAAACTACTGTTATAACTGACACCCGGAGGTCTGCATGGTAACAGCGGCACGCCATTTCTTCAGAAGCTAAGATTGTAAACACGCGGTCATTCAGTCAGTCAGTTTGTCTGTCTGTCAGTCATTCATGCTGCAAACAGTCTGTATGACAATCGTGTTGTGAGGGACACACAGCCAAGCCTGCTACTGGCCACGAGACACGCAGCGGCGTCCTGGATTCAGAAAATTGGTGGAAACTGGGTGTTCAAGAGTAAAATTTTGCCTCAAAAGTCCTCTAAAATGGGAATTTTCGGCCCCAAATTTTGTAGTTTTAAAGGAAAAATTTTCCGTCAGGCTACAATTTAGTGAAGGGGGAAGTACAATTGCCCGGTCGAGGAGAAGGAAAATATAACTGACCCCTGTGCGACGCCACTGCGGACACGATACTTGGTGTGACGAGCGCGAGGTCCAGCTTATAGCAGAACGGATGACGGACAGACGGACGGAGGACGGATAAACAAACATAACGCGGCGTCGGGTCGCCGTCGGGCATGACACGCAATAATGACATCGTCGAGTCCGAGTCACTCGGACTGACCGCTCCGCTCGGTCTCACTCGGTCTCAGCCGTGTAGCCTATATAATGCCACCACGACCTACCGGTGGCCAGTTGATCGGCGCGTAGCCGCCGGCGCCAATTAACCAGTTTATTGCGAATTTCCATCATCTGACGATGCTCGTACTGGTCCGTGACCGCTGCACTGGCTATACATGCAACAGCTGGACTGACTGACCGCACGTAAAAATAAACTCAATGTCAGCTCGGCTGCCTCCTAACCAAACTGACCATGTCAAAAGCGAATTGTTGCGGAAACTAGATCCGTCTCGTATTCATGTCAAAATTCCATCAAGAGTCGAGTTGTTCCGACAATAAACTAATCTAGATGCCGCATATTTAACTCAATTTGCTAGTAGCAATAAATGAACAAGCTCTTATATATACTTCTACCATTAATCGATATTTCATAATTACAACATAAAATTACTAAAACTATCACAATTTTTACCTATAACAATCGCGATAAAAAGTCGTCAATATGCGCAGTTCTTGAACGAATACGGCGTACTTCAATGTAACGGTAAAATATATAAATATATATATAAATACTTGATCATTAATATAGCCGATATAAAATCAGTACCTATTTTTTGTACTAAAATCGTCAAGAACACGGCAATAAAGATAAGAAAGTCATCACTGATGACTTACAAGTTTCTCCTAGTTCTAGTGCGTGCTAAACATTTAGGTCTGAACGACCTAGTTTTGGTAAATAATTGCCAAATACATCACAGCAGTCGTCATAAATCGGTTGCAGTTATGAAACCTTGCTCGCCACAGTCGGCTGCCGTGCTGCCCATAATGTTGTAAACATAATACATTCACGCTACTCTGTTGCAACCGTCTCCGACACACTTGTATATTTGATCTGGTTGTAGTTTGAAAATCCAAATAAATGCCAATAATCTGTGCTCGTCTCTTTAATAAGAAATGTTATACTAAGCTCTTGGTACTGCTCGAGCCAAACCGAGTCATAGCAGTTCACCACTCAATCTGCTTTTGTTTTATCATTCAATTTTCCGTTTTCCATCCTTAGTTTTCAGTACATTTTTAATCCTATTGCAATGTGACGTTGATGATGACGATGATCGGGTGATAAGGTCTCACCTTTCTTGAAGAGACTCAGATCACAGAGCGGCGTCTGCGTGTGTTTCGGAGTGAACAGTAGCGTGGAAGACGATGCGCTCGTGAGACGCGACTTGTTGAGCTCGGCCTGCCAGGCGCTGTCATGATGCCCGTCCAACATGGCGTCCGCCAGTGCCGACGACGGTGATGCAGTCGGAGAACTGTGGACGACGCCCGCACCTAACGACGGCGTTCGACGTGCGTCCACGCAGCCACTACGCGCGTCGACGCCCGCACTCAGTCGCATCAGGCTGGACAACGACGAACCCTGCTCGAGAACGGTCGGTGCGTCGGACGAGCGCGGCAGCGTGAGATCAAGGGTTGCGCTACCGCCGCTGCTGCTGCTGTCGTCCCCAGGCCGCGAGGCCATCGAGGCCGAGGCCGAGGCGGCGAGCGCTGTGGCCAGCTGACGTCGCAGAGCCTCGATGAGCTCCAGCTGGAACATCTGCTGCTGATGCAGCGCGTACACGACCGACTCCAGCATCGCGATCTTCGACGCCGGCGACACGTTGTTGTCAATCAACTGCGACACGTTCTTCATCGAACTCGACGCCGTCGTCTTGGGCGATGACGCTCCTCCTTCCAAGTCACCGGCCACGTGATCTCGGGGAAACCCCGCAGTGCCCGGCGGCCCATAGAGATCCGGCGGTCCAGGGTAGACTCGGTCGAACTGTGACGCCAGACTTTGCACGCCGGAGGAGATGGCCGGAAGTGCGTAGTCGTCAGGCTGGTCATCATCGTGGTCGAGGTCCTCGCCGAAGGACGGGGAAGCCGGCGCACTGCATGATGACTGCGGAGGAAGCTGGGGCTGAGTCGTGAAGTCATCAGAGGCTGCTGTGTCTACCAGCTGGGCCTGGTGATCGACGCTGTCCTGCATCACACGGCTCATGGAAGAAGCACTTGCCGCTGGCGTGTTCTCCATGCCGCTGCCATCAACCTCATTGCAGACCACGTGCTGCTCGTCCTCCTCCGCACCACTCGCGCTCCTGCCGGCGTCCGCGTCACAGCTGCCGGCGCACGATCGAGCCGAATGTTCCACCAGGTCGTCGACGTGCGAGAACGTACCCTGGCAGCTAGAACATCTCAGAGACTCATCAGCATCAACTTCTGCCCCTGCATGAATACAACATCGACATAAATGTTAAAAGGCTATCAGTGTAACAGAGAACACTATTTTTTCAAATCCTTACACATCTTAATTGGCAAAAAATAAAGTAATTACTGTATATAAATGTCATGCAGCTGAAGATTTTACTTGAACGAAAGGTATTTCTGAACGTGGGATACGTGTTTTGATTGACCAGTTCATAGCAGTGTTACAGAAACAGCGATTTTTCGATATCCGCTCACGCAATACATGTACAGTGCCGGCATTTGAGAATTTGAGCCCCCCAAATGCAAGTGTGAGGCCCATAGGGTCTGGGGGCGGAGCCCCCAGCGGGGTCCAGCAGCCCCCGGTCAAGGGATCACGAGGCAAAGCCCCCCTGAAGTTAAAACACTTGACTTTTGGACGTTCACTGAATGTCGCAAATTTGCCTACTTTGAACAAAAATTGAAACGCAAAAAAATCACATAACCTACAACTTGTGCTGTCTTTTCAAAAAAGACGTCTATAGGCCTCAGTACGTCACAGATTACTGTACAGTAATGAAAAGTAATAGACTTGTCCACTTTGGGTAAACTTTACACATGTTTATTCATGTTATATTTTGAATATATTTTTAAACAAGAAATATCATTAGATTGTGATCAATCTAATGTACTCCTCGCGTGCATCATTTTCTTTTGTATCATTCTAAGAGCTTTTTCGTTCCTTTCGGCTTAAGAGACCCGGCGTCTAATTGAGACCCGTTTCATATTATACCAATAGTGACTGACGTCGAGGTCGTTATTGGAAATTGTCTCTGCGAAGTTCATAAAATATTGCCCGATTTTAGGAACTGAGAGAGAAAAATTTCCAACAATGGTCGATGACGCTAGTTGCCGTTTGTCTTGTTATACCTCAACGCATGCGTATATCTGGCACCGTTATGGAGATATGGCCGTTTGAAGTTCTTCCAGAAAGGCTCTTCCAGGAACAGAGGTCGGTCGTCGGTCGGTCTTCAATATTACACTGATCTCATACACGCCTCATCGCTACGTTAGAAACGTAGCGCGCGAAGAGTAGGCCTAAAAATAATTTTTTTCACACCTAGCATGAGGCCCCAGAGCATACGTGAGGCCCCTCGGCCGGGGGGG
>Ga0056128_1002461_pt1 | contig 22009 bp, 10 predicted proteins | sample WorMetLIZISLAND2_FD_71113 | JGI IMG/M metagenome (GOLD analysis project Ga0056128, IMG submission 71113) | Marine gutless worms symbiont microbial communities from Max Planck institute for Marine Microbiology, Germany - Olavius geniculatus... ... | reverse complement strand
TGCAGCAAGATGTATACAGAGTTCCGATCGTGGGTTTGGAGGATCTCAAAGACAGAGTGCGTACCTGCTGGGCCAGTCTCGATCAACAACTGATCAACAAAGCCATTGATCAGTGGCGACCGAGATTGAAAACTGTAGTTAACGTTCACGGAGGGCACGATGAACAGTTGTTTACTTGACTGTCTTGTTGTTGTATGAAGTTTTCGCTGTTTTACTTAGACATATACGCAAGCACGTATTTCCGTTTGTGTTTTACCATTGTGATATAATACAGTTGGGGTGCTTTGATTCTATCGTATCATTTGTTAATAACATTTTCACACACTCATTAGGTTTTGGCATCAATATGTGCAGAACACACTAGCAATTTATATGGTGTGTCATTTTGTCCATATAAACAAATGCAGTAGCATTTTAAACAGAATAATATAGGGGACGGTTTTTTTCTGGCCCACTCTGTATATAGTCTGTTAATCATTTCTGAGCTTATATCACTTCAGACAATGCGGTATCGTACTTAAAGCACACAGAGATCGCACAGACTATACCGTTGTTTGCTATTTCACGCACGACTGCAGCCGAAATTTGTGGAAACAATACCGGTGCGAACTGAGTGAAGTTTAAGTCTTGTTTTTACATGTACATTGGCATAATACATTGTAGACCGTGTTGAAGCCTATACTTGGTTCGTTGTGACTTTATAACAGGTAGCAGTTGTACGAACGTGTCGGCGACTGCCAGCGTCAAGGCGTACGACGCGTTTACGTGTGCCGCTGAAGGCCACGAGACGTCCAGGTGTCTCAACAAGGAAGATCTGTGTCCCGCTATTGACTGGCTCGGACCAATTGTACTCAGCGTCTACACGCTCGTCACTCAAGTCATGATGCTCAATCTGCTCATTGCCATGTTCAGGTTACTGGTTAAACTGGTATAGCTCTTCGTTGGAAACTCATCTCAGAGCTACGGAGCGTTACTTGCCATATGGGATCACACATACCTGCCACCCGACACAGGTGACAGAGACAGACAGACAGGCAGGCACTTAAAATACCTACCCCGGAGGGATGTAAGGCTACGTTGATCTTGGTGTTGATTATATACCGAGATGGCTTACTTGTCCGCAGACAATCACCCATCCACTTGACAGCGACGCTAACAGAAGTCAAACCAACGTCCTCGTGATCGCAAGTCTAACGTCCTAACCGCTTCACTACCAAGCTACAGTTGATAGCTGTATCGGAATCTTTTTTGATTGCGTGACTGACAAAACGGCAGCGTGCTATAATATTGTGCATATAGGTTGTATGTTTTAGAGTTTTTTTGCGGCGTGTAATACTACACTTGCTACATTTGACGAATGCAATTAGTGGGGTAGCAACCGGGGTTTGAATCGCGTCGGCATCGCAGGCGTGAATTGGGTAGGCCCCTATAGGCACCTGTTACGTCACTGGATGCATTACTATATTCAGCACAACGTTAAATCATAGAAAATGCACTCACAGTTTCTGCCGCATACTTACTGATGCAACGCCTATATGCGACTCAACTGTCGAGTGGTGTCGCGTCGCAGCATGTGTGAATTGAATTGACGACGCGATGCAACTCGACGAGCCTGAACTCTGAACAGTCGTGGCCCAGTTTCCAATTATGTCGTCATCGTATTGTTTTAGTTAGCATTGGTCACTGAATAGTTATAATTGGAAATTCTAAACTTGTTCAATTTTCAAATTTTGAAGCGAAATCCGTCGGCAGTCGTCGTCAGTTTAATTCACATTTTCGACGCCGACACGACTCAACTGGACACTTGAGTGGCGTCGGCGTCGTGTGAATTGCGTTTTTTGGTAATTTTAAAGCTGCTTATGATTGCCGTGTGTGTGTGTTTGTAGCAACACTTTCGCGCAAGTTGAAGCAAGCACGGAACTGGTTTGGAAAATGCAGCGTTATCATCTCGTCAGAGAGTTTCATTTGAAGCCGGTCTTCGTTCCACCGCTCATTCTAATCGCACACGTTTTTCTCTTCCTTCGTTTTATAGCCAGACATTGCAAATGCCGCCAGCGGAGAGCTGCGAAACATGCAGTGAATGAAGACAACTGCGAGAGATACGGCACCTGTCGTCACTATGATCCAGTCAAGTTTGGATTTCGTGAGTAATACCCCGTTTACACGAGGAAGCATACATGAAGCATACAGGGTGGCTCAAAAAAATGGCACAAAGTTTTTTTTTATGTCAATAACTTCATCAAATATTAACCGATTTACAACATTCTTTAACTGATGAAATCAGCAGAAAATTTGTAGTAACATTAACATTAAAAATCCCACTACATCACATAGGTGTCATTACACTACCTTGTGAAATGTCAGACATCGCACTCAAGCCGGCGACGACAATGGCCAACTGCATGATCAATGTTGATTGAGCCTGACATGTGGCCTGCAAACAACCTGAACTTAAATCCCGTCGATTATGCTGTTTGGGGGGCTCTTTCATAGATGGTTTATCGATGTTGACAATTCACGACAATTCTGGAGCACTGAGTGGGGCAAACTGTCACAGCATTTGGTTGATTGCGCCATTGGTCAGTCACGTCGCCGGCTTCAGTGAATCGTCCAGCAGCAAGGCGGACATATTGAACATCTGATGTGAAAACTGTGAGATGTTACACTTACTTTGGACAATAACTGTGGTAATAAACAGGTTGTTTGTTGTTAATTTTTTAGAATGTGTTGTTACAGATATTGCCTTGTTTTCAATTGTTACTTTAAAGACACTGATATTTCACTAGGTAGTGTAGCGACACACGTGAGGTGTGGTGGGATCTTTAGTAATAATGTTACTACAAATTTTCTGCTGATTCCATCAGTAAAAAAATGTGAAAATCGGTTAATATTTGATAAAGTTATTAACGTATAAAAATTTTGTGCCATTTTTTGGCCCACCCTGTACATGAAGCACATAGCACACATGAAGCAAACATATCCATTATATACCGTTATCAAGCCAGCTCTAAGAGTGCATGACGTGTGCTTTAGGCCCTAAGTTTGCTTCAAGTTTGCTCTAAGGTTGTTCTAAGTGTGCTTCATGTGTGCTTCATGTATGCTTCATCGTGTAAACGGGGTATTACGGACATTAACCAGTGGCGTCATGGCAGGGAGACAATTGCCCGCATTTTGGGGACGGACGGCAATACGCGACGTGACCGTCACCAGACAGTCTTGTCGTTTACTTGGTCGTACATGTAGGCCTAGAGCTCAGGCTGGGACGTAACCAGACATTTGAGTTTGGGGGCTTAAGTGCAAATCCTATCCCTTCCTTTTTTTTCCCTTTTCTTTTTCTTTTTCTTCCCTTTTTCCTACTTTTCCTTTCCATTGTTTTTTCCTCCCCACCTTTTCGCCGCAGATTCCCTCCGATTTAATCGAGCTAAGAGGTCTGAAAAGCGCCGCAAACTCGACCTTCAGTGGCCTCTGGTGCAAAGCGCCAGCCGCCGTAGATTTTGAGACAGTTGGAAGCTGAAAGATCGCGTTTAGGTTTAGAAACTATAGCCAGAGACGTCAAGTTGAGTGTTTCGCTAAAATTAATTTGTTTGCTCTACGTCGCAGGCATGAAGTACAAACATGATGATGATGATCGAAAGAAGGAACGTATGCAGGAGTGGGAAAAAGTCAACGCTCTCGAGTACGTGAGACAGGACAGAATTGCGCGCAAACAGGAGACCGACGAACGTGTTATTTCCATCGAAAACAGGTGCTCATAGCAATACTTTTCTCAGATCATTCTAGACAAACGCAATTATTCAGTCACGCTAGTTCTGTGTTGTCGCCATATAGCAGCAGTGTCGATTCTAATCCGTAAATCGGTTAAACACCACACTCTAATGGCAGATTGGACTCAGTCTGAGTGGTAGCGGTAGCTTTTCTTGACTCTCGCTGGGCTATTTACTTGCTGGCTAGGTTATGCCGAAACAGACATACTCGTATATTTTTTTGTAGTTTGTTGGAACAAAATTTATCGCACTGGCTGTTGTTACAGCAATCGCACAAATCGCCTGTGGGCTATTTGTACGGCAGTCATAGATTCAACTACATTTGCTAGGCATCAATTTCGTTAGCTATCGTTAGCGTTATGCGTAATATGTAAAAAAAACTTACCAGTTTAAAAATGCGTGTAAGGACGATGTGATGATATTAGTCCTCTAAAACACCAAAAATCATTATGGTAACTCTAGATGGGGGCTATGTATATGGCGTCCTTACAAGCTGACTCTAGTTGGTAATCACTAACATAGTATAACTCTAAGGTCTTCTTCGTTGAACAGCGTCAAATTGGATGTCGTTTTAGACTACACAGAAGACGATCATATTCAAATGTCTATATTTTCACGGACAATCAGTAAAATCAACTCTTTCATATTTTTACTGCATGATAATTTTAGGGTGAATACTGTGACCAAGAAGCTGAATAACGTTGAAGATCAGGTAAGCTTTTTCTAGCATTTTGTTTTTCCTTTTCGGAAAGTTTTCGTCTAAAAATGCACAATTTTGACCGAAAACCCGCTATTTTGGGAAAATTTAGCAGCAAAATTGAAACTTTGAGCACCCATTATCTCCTGTGTCAGAAATTTGCAGTGAAGCTCAATAGATCTGGCGGCATCAGTGGTTATAAAGACCATAGATGTAAAAACACGTTCCAGAAAAAATATTTTAAAAAACGTTTAAAGCGTTGAATAAAAAAAACGTTAGCAGTAATTTGCTCAGCCTCTTGCCTAATGCTGTATGCAGTATACCATGAACTTTGGACAGAAAACTTTTAATGTAATTTCAATTCAACCATATGGTCACAAGACCATATCACTAGACTAAGTAAACTGCCATTAATATGACCTATTAATTCGTTTCTGTGACATCAAAAGTACTTTTTGAAGTTCTTGATGGGATGTTCAATGCACGTTTTTTAAATAAAAAACGTTGAAGAAATAAAAAAACGTTAAAAACGTTTATTACATCTATGATAGATTTATCCGCTAGCCATGTTGATTGTCACTGTCTAGGTATCAGGCCTGTTAAGAGGTAACAATGTATGTTAGTTCGATTAGTATTAAAAACAATTTTTGCTTAGGTTCTCCAAGTCCAGGACATAGTAATATTAACCTCCTTTATTAAATTATTTTATTTTACTATTATGGTTCAGTTACACTGTACGTCGAACGTTTGCAAAATTGTGAAGTTGTCTGCATCAGAAAATTGTTTTATTGATGATCGCCAACATTTCTCAGTTATCTAACAAAAAACGTGTACTGAATGTTTTAGATGAAGGAAGAGCAAAAGGCGTTGAACAACATTGCGTCTAAGCTGGACACATTAAGTGAGACCAGCGCTTGACGATAACTGTACACATCTGCAATCAGTGGCGCCGTGGCGGGAAGGAAGGAGGCAAGAGGGGACAATGGGGACAAGTGCCCTCCTTGCCCCTCCCCCAATTTTGGGCTGTCGGAAAATCTTGTTTTTTAGAATGTTCGTCCAAATGCAAAATCGGAGACTGAAGACCTCACTTTGTCGAAATTCTGGAGTAGAATTAAAGTTTTGAGCAGCATAACCTTCTCCGCATGAAATTTGCAGTGTCTGTCGGAAAATTGCAACTTCTTAATCCGCCTACTTTTTAACCCATGGCACGGCGCTGCTTGTAATCTTTTAACAGTGAACAATCACAACCGAAATCCTACGCAGTGGCAGCTCACTGAAGGCCTGCATCTTTTGCTGAACCCGATGTGATGTATAATTACTTCTTAGCGATTCTTGTGTTAAACTGATATTATGTCCAAATTTACTGATGCTTACGGTTTTGACAATAACGCCAACGGCATCTAAAACCGCAGTTGTTTTCCAACTATCGCAAAGGTCAAATTTCGCGCAATATACTCATGCTATACTAGTTGCGTTAATGGTAGTTTTCTTGTGTATTCAGAGTTGTCATTTCTACTCTTTTTATCCTGTTCTTCTATACGAATACTGAACAAAAAGCATAACGCTTTTACTCAGCTATGGACTATGCAATCGCAGCAGCGTGTCAACAGATATCGAATATTTGTTGTTAAGCAGTTGGACAACTGAAAAAATTTCAACCAAAGTGACAGAAATCTAAACAAAATTTGCTTGATGTGCGTTGTATTGATTAACTAAATCATACTGTGTTGAATAAAAAAACATTATTTCGATTGTTCTGATTTCCCCAGGTACTGCAGGTACAGATGCCGGGTGACGTGGGATTGGAACTTAAATGGTCATTTGGTGGCCAGTTGCGTCAGGATTATTCATAAAACTGTTACAATCTGGTCATCTTACAGACATTAATGTTTCAGAACTTTTTTGGACACAGTATATATTAAGCTGAGTAATTTTGACCTGAGGTAATTATTGCTAAAATCATTCCTAATTTTTTTCACTTAATTTCAGAGTGACCACTTCCACAGCATGAGATTCCCTGACCCTTCCAGCAGGGCAGGCAGATTCATCGATATAGGGGCCTAGTGTTAAACACTATGGTCGACAGACGTTGCTTCAAAGGACGTACACAGGCACACTACTCCTGTGTCTGTAAGCAATAGCCTGCAGTGTAAACTAAGGTCTGGCTGAAGGCTAAGGAAGCTGAAACAGTGCAGCCCTATCAGCCTGACGGCTCAGAAAGGAGTTCAAATTTTTATGACGTCAATGTTGCAAAGGCAAAAACACAAGTTGAAATAAATCAACAAACTACCACAACCTGAGTTTATTCAAAGACAAACTACCAGTGTTTCTTTTTTTAAAGAACAACGCACTTGAGTAAGAAAAGGAAGCAAATAAATAAATTACTGCAATGAGATTTGTGGTCTTTTTTTGACACTGAAGGTTTATAGACCCCAAGACTCCCCCTAGCTATGAGCCTATTAACACCACCTCCATCAGTTGCGAGTACTACAAGTTGCACAAATCCCGGCAGTGACTAAAACTAATATTCGCAAACGAAGCATAAGATGATCAGACCCTAACAACTAATAATGCTGGCAAGAAAGCAGCCCAGATCCAACTTCATCCAAAGAAGTGGCAGTGATGGCTATCAAATGCAAGCAGTGCCTTAGGCGTAAAAAAGTTCCTTAAACACCTCTGTCCCTATAGTTTTTGGACCCCCGAAAAAATCCATAGTATTTTTTGCTTGCACTCAGTTTTACTGAAATAAGGAATGAACGCAAACTTTTTTTTAGGGATGAACGAAAACCAAAAGCACACACATTTTTAGGCTTAAGCCTATGAAAATAGTGCTGCCTATAATACGCCTTCAACACTGTAAAAATATGGTGCTCAGCAACATGACATATAAACATCACCAGGGGCCTAATTTACAAAACCTCAAAGGAATTTCCATAACCTATGACTAGATTCTTCTTGTATTTTCCTAAGCTACCTCAAAAGCTGCCCAAAGTTTTCTGCATAAGTTATTCCCAGGTTTTTCTAAGTATTTATGTAAAGCATCATTTTCTTTATATACCTGGGCAGCTCTCAGTCATCTGACGGCCAGTCTCATCTGGACATACGGAGACGCATCGGCCTCGCTTCTGCAGTAATGTCCTCACTAGACAACATTTGGAAAGACAAACGATCATCCCTTTCTATTAAACTCCGCGTCTACCTTGCCTTGGTACAGTCAGTGCTCCTATACGCATCTGAAACTTGGACCCTCACAGTGGCAGACAGCAAATCACTAGATGCATTCCACATGAAATGCCAACGTCGCATCGTAGGTATATCATGGCATCAATTCGTATGGAATGAAGAGATTGCCACTCGCACCGGTCTCCCTCCCCTATCGACCACCATCTGTTGCCGTCGCTGAGCCATCTTCGGACACCTAGCGAGGCTTGGCGACGAAGTTCCAGCTCACAAGGCACTCCACAGTTGCGTCAGGTTGTCTCAGAGACGCCTCCCTGACCCTACATGGAAACGTCGTCCCGGTCGTACACGTGGCAGGTGGATAGACCAACTACGAAAAGACAACAACTGCTGATCAATGGAAGCTGGCTATTAAGCACGGTCATGGCGGAAGAGTGACGCTACAGTCTCACAACTACGCGACTACCTGACCTGACCTGACATTTTCTTCGCAGGCTATTTCCTAGGTCAGACTTCTTGCACTAGTTTTGCCTAGGAAGCTCTGTAAAAGAGGCCCCAGAATTTGAAGTCACAAAGTAACAAGCTAAACTAAACGTAGGCAACTCAACGACCTTACAACATACATCATACATTACATTATACATTACACTTTGTGCATACATGAATCAAGTGCACAAATGCACAGAGTGTAAGTCTTGCAGCATAAACTTAATTTACCCCTAGGTCCCAACAAAAAATACTGAAAACGCAAACTAATATGGACATATTGACTAATACATGGTGGGCCAAAAAACCAGACCTTTCATGGGTAGTGAAGATATGCAAGTTAGACAAAGGACATTTAAATGCTATGCACGTTCTGCATTTTTCTATACAACATTCTGGAACTTTTGACATACATGGTTCTTGCCCATTTGTCAAAATCAAATTCAAGCACTTTCAAGGACCTTCAGACGTGGATTCTAGGACTTTCAAAGACCCACAAAAGCCCTGGACATATCACATGCCTTTCTACCAGCAACCGTTGCTAAGTTATCAACAATCAAATAAGTTCAGGTTTTTTAGCCCAATCTCCATATGTTACTATTACATTAACAGCTCAGTTTCGCACAAGCTGCATGCAACAGAGTGAGTGAGTGTGTAGGGCTTAACGTCCAACCCGACACAGTATAGGTCAACAACAACAGAGATAATCACAACTTTTTGCACTTTGGATAACAGAAAGGCCTTCTAATACAATTTCTGAGTTTTTTCTAAGAATGCCCCCACCTGGATTGATTGTGAAAAACGGGAAAAGTTGAACAACGAGACCACCTGATATCGAATAAATGACTTTGATAATAGTCAGTAAAGTGGGCAAAACAAAAATCAGAAAAAGTACAAAAACCTAAGCAAATGTGTAACAATGTCATCACTAATGATGACGAAATACCCAACTTTCTGCTATCCACACAGTACGGTAGACAAAATACAGCATTGGAAACATTTTAAAATTAACGCTGCTGCATTGAGAAAATCCATTTCGTGCAGACAAAAGAGAAACATTTCAGACAACTTTTCACAGCAAAAACCAAAATACCAGAAACAGACAAATTATACAGTCGATCATCTGCAAACAGAGCACTTTCAGACACTATCAATTCACTAGGTGGCGATAACTGACAAATCTTAACATTCCAACATAACAATCAGAATATAGCACTACTAATATGGAAGATGCCAAATATCATTATTATTAATAAAGCATTACCAATTATACACAAAAGTAAAAAATTACACAACCAGAAAACAATTTTGTTGGTATCTAAAAACTCACTTACCAAAAGTGGGATGGAATAAAAACTGGAAAAATGCAAAAATCAATGTTTTCCAGACTGGTGCATGCACCACAGCTAAAACATACTCAACCATGCTAAATGTTTGACACAGATATGCTTATACGTGAATATAATAATTAATAATAACCGTAATATAAATCTCTTGATAAGTTACTAAGATCTCAAAAAGATGCCTCTACAGCATCAATATACAAATATTCTACAACAGCCACTGCAGCTTGAACTCTGTCGTCACTCCACAATCAGTCAACAATGACAAAGAGTTACGACAGTCAAAGATCCGAAACATTTCAGAATAAAAAATTTGCAAAAACATGATGCAGTACCTTGACTGGTTCATACCCAAATGTCAGCACAGACTCATATAATATTTATCTTGGTAGTTTGATTGGTTTGCAAATCATTCCAGATGCACTATTAGAGACAACAGTTCAAACCAGATACTGCCGGAAGAACACCGACATAATATTAACACTCAACAGTGTCAGATACATAACTGAACAATATTAGTCACTTAACACGCATATGCTTAGCTGAGAGAAAGTTACTAATCTACATAAATATTGCCATAACTACATGCATATATTAATACAGCCCGCCACCAGTAAATCACTTCTATACAAATGCCTCACTGTCACTGTGAACAACATCATTTGCTATATCAATGATTATCAGTTTCTCAAGGCCGATGCAATGTTTTACAGCCGGTCAATGCCTCATAAGGCCACATTCTCAAAATTTCCTAAGACATTTTTCAAAAGATGTTAGACAATTTAAGAATTACAAAAAGGTTTTCTTTCACAAATTCTTGAAGGCTTTTTTGCACTTCAAAAGAAAATCTTCTTTTCTTATATCTGCAAACTAGTTCGACCAAGAAGGCCACATGTCACGTAAGCATCCAGTTGTGAAAATGGTGTCCTTTTTGATTTCGAATACATTCCTAGGAACATCTTTCAAAGACATTTTCCAAAAAAGTTTCAAAAATGTGCATCCTTTCCTAGGAAAAGAAATCTTGCAATGATTTTCCTATGAAGTTTTGAGAAAGTGGCCCTGACCACGAACGAGAGTTTCAAACGCCGGTCACTAACGTCAACAATGACAACACCAGTTATTAGCCGGCAGCATCAGCAGTGACGTTGGCTAGTGCAGCAGAATTTCATGCAGCATGGTCTGTCTGTCGGTATGTTATTACTTCTGTGACTTGAGCTTGTCGACGGCATTGCAAAGTTTCAGAGCTGGGCCGAGCTTCAAGCCCATGTATTTCATCATCATGTCACTTGTCAGTAGCAGTAGAGCTTTGCCATCTATCTCCTAGCACAAACAACAACAACTACAATCACAACAACAAATACTACTACCACAACAGTTATTAATCACCATCTATTGACTAGCAGAAACAATAATAACATCAGTGAAAGTTATAATTTGGTATTATTTAGTAACGGGAATTACATCCCTAGCTATGGACCCTGCCATATGGGATCCAACAGTGTTACCTGCCACCTGACACAGGCAATTGTGCCCTACTTTAACCCCAGCCTGTTTTATTGCATGTACATTGACCACAATAGCTACTGACTTTATTCTTTTCATATTTCGAATTCTTTTACATTTTCTATATCCTGCAACAACAACTAGAGATCGACAATTTTAATTAAAGCAATGATAACCTAGTATTTACCGATCTACTAACCAAAACCTTCCTATACACATTACACAACGCTCAGCAAATGTTATATGCCATGATTTTTGATAGCAAAAAGTGTGTATGATGCATTGTACTGCAAGGTTCATGTATTGTATATGCACCTTCATCTTGCTGCAAATGAGGTACACATACTACTGTGTCACTGAGTCAAGTATTTCACAACTACATAGTCGATGGCCAACAAAATTTCACCAATTATCTGTCCAATCCAATGCAATGCATAGCATTGGAAAGAGTATAAAATCACCTTTGTGTCTGTCCGTCTGTGCGTCCAACATTTCTTAAGCTATCTTCCTTCCACCTTCTTTTTCCTCTTCTCCATTTTCCTTCCTTTTTCCCTTCCCCTTCTCCATCCCCTTGCCCTTTCCTCTTTTTTTCCTTTCCCTTCCCCTTCCTCTTTTCATTCTCTTTCCCTTTCCTTTACCCTTTCCCCTTCCCCTTTCCATTTCCATTTCCGTTCCCCTTCCCTTTACTTTCCATTCCTTTTCTCTTTCCCACTTCCCTTCCTTTTTTCTACTTTTTTCCCTTCCCTTCCCCTCCCCCTTCCTCTTTCTTTCCATTCTTCCGTCTTTCTTTCTGTGTCCAGGTCAGTGCATCCAATATTTGAGGCGCCGTATCTCCATAACCGTGCAAGATAGACACATGGTCACTATGGACCACGCATAGGAAATCGCCCCCGGGAGTCGAATGGTCACGTGAACGATGACGTCACGTGACCACAAAAGGTCAAAGGTGTGACCCCATTATCTTTGAGGTGCCATATCTCCATAACAGTGCAAGATAAACGCATGGCGACGACAGACCATTTATAGTGAATCGAATGGTCTCGTGACTGACAATGTACACTGTTTAGTTAAAATAATAGAGAAGGATAAAAGGATCATTGCTGCTGTTCAATTTGAAATTAAACTGTTTGATTTTTTCTACCAGTTTAAACAGCTCACTGATTATATTTATACGGACATATATTGCAAACAACTGAAATGCACTGGACAGACTCTGTGTTCGTATGAACATTATCTTGTTGCATATAATAATACATTTAAAAAACAGAATGGCCAAAGTTTTAGGTAAAAAAAACTTCAAGAACTTTTCAAGAACTGTGAAGTACCTTTTTTCAGACTCATTCCCGTAACATTTTACCACATCATGTTAAGCTTTTTTGGCTTTACACGAAAAAATGGTCACATCATGGTGATGATGATTTGGAACAACTGATATTCAAAAACTTTGAAGATCCTCTGACATCAAGTTTGGAATCCTTCAACACCCAATTTGGTCTTCAAGAATTTTCCAAAAATGGAAAAATGGAAAAACTTTGCAAGAACATTTTAGAACCTGTAGCCATCCTTTTAAAAAGCAAAGTCATCAAAGAACGAAAGACTACAGACGTGTTTGCGGAAGAGGTCTGAGTACGGAGAGAGAGCAGAGTCTGCGTCAGTGATGTATCGAGCGACGTCATCCACCGACCACTGAGACAGATCAGATGACGACCTGGCTGGACGTAGCTCCGTTGTACTACTGGCTGTAAACAACAGTAACATCTACTACAACAGCAACAACTACCACAGCAACTAAAACTATTACTACAACATCATCAACCAACCATCGAGATAGATCAGATGATGACCTTGCTGGATGCAGCTAAGCTGTACTACTAACTGTAAACAACAACAACAACTACAACACTGACTTCTACAACTACTACTACAACGTCATCAACCACCCACTGGGATAAGTCTGAGCTTGACCTTGCAAGATGTAGCTCAGTGTACTAGTAGTTATAAAAAAAAAAAAAAAAACAGCAGCAGCAACTACTAATACTACTACTACAACTGTCACCATCAGCATTTTTCATACCTCTCACAACCATTAAAATTCATCAAACAAAAAAAAGCAAAATGGCAGATACACCTTCACATACTGATTAGTTTTGCAATGAAGAAATCTGTTACGTTTGATAATGATAAAATGTGTGTGACAAACCTTCAGCTTCGAATATCGGAGCTCTTTTATGAGGCACAGAGATGGAAGTAACGTGAGTCTTTGTGGAGCTGGTACTCGTACTCACTGCAGGCTGAATACTCACCCCGTCACTAATTCGCAGCCCATCACTAATACTAGTGCTACTGCTCCGTTCGCATGCTGACGACATCATCGGTCGCTTAGCAACCGACTGATCCATTCTCATAGCTACTGATGATGCTGGCCTCTTGACTGGCTGGTCTGATGAAGCTCGACGTTCCGATGATGATGCGGGTTTTTCCCGGCGTTCGGATGACACGGGTTTTTCCACAGATGATGAAGATGGTGGTTTAGTATCTATGGGTGAAGCATCGGTCTTCACAGATAACTGGACAGGTAGTGATGGAGGGTTAGATGTGGTGCGGGGCGGCGTATTAGCCAGCTCTGTCTTCTGATTGGCTGCTGCAACATCAGATAAATCACATTGCAAAATTTATACAGGTAAGAATGGTTAAAAGCTTTCTGTAGCTCTTAATGGTAATCCATCTCAGAGCTACAGCATGTCACCTGTTACAAGGGATCACAGAGTGTTACCTCCTCCTGACACATATCAATGCACCACCTTAAAAGTCCAATAGTCCATGGCAAAGGTCAAACTCACTCGCGCAATTTATGTAGATTTAAATTAGACATCTAACCTCGCATATGTACTATGTTGATTCGAGCTTCATAAATATACAAAATTACTGTGCACTTTCAAACGAATTGCGGAATTACGTTACATTAAGCAAAAAATTCTAATTTACCAGTTCCCCCAGTGACATCATAAGCCTAGCCTAGACCATGGTTCCTACTACTCTGCAGAATTCACTTTCCCTGACTTTCCAGGACAAAATGAATCATTTTCCCTGACTAAGTTGTTCATGTGAAATACCAATGTTGGCTTTCAATCGCTTATATGTTAATTTTGGTGTCCATAGACCGTCAAACCCAGCCAGATGGGCAACTACTCAATTTATCTACCCTGGAGGAACGGAAGGCTAAGATGAAATGGTCTAACTGTGTGCAGTCAGTTGTCCAAGTAGTAACCATTTGACAGTGACTCAACTCATAACTTCACGACTGTAAGTTTGGTGTCCTATTCGTTTATTCTGTTATGCCGCCAAGCTACCATATAAAAGTTAACGTAAACAACTGTTAGTTAACACAGCTCTCTCTCACAGCTCGATGACGATAAGATCAGTGCTCATCTCCAAGCCCACCTAAAAGCATGAAAATACTATGTAGTACCTGGGCCGGCATAAAGCTGTGAGATCCTGTTGCAATGGGTACAACGTTCACCCTCAGCAACCTCTGACTTGTCATGAACCTCGGCCAGACAACAACAACAACTACTGCTACAGCCACAATTACTACAACAAACCTTTGCTGCTGGAAAGCTGATTGGTCCTGCCACAGTGGGTACAACGCTCTCCATCAGCAATCTTCTGACTGGTCATGAGGCCTGGACAACATTCAATCTCCTTGAGTAAAACCTCCAGCAGCTTGTAGCACGTCAATGCCTTCCTGATGACGGGCAGCTGCTTCGACACATGCTTCCCATCGATCAGCGCTGCAACATACAGATTATGTACAATGCAAAGTAAAGTAAGTCCTTCCCGAGCCACAGGACCCACTGGGTGGAAACGATCTCCATTTCCATGGCCGTCAGCAAGACACTTGTTTACATGACGTCGGCCCACCATTCCAAAGGTAGCTACAACTAGAAATAAAGTTAGGAATGGAGTTAGTTTAGCATTAAATAAATACAGTTTTGTCGTGGACTGTTTACATTGTAGGATGAAAACAGATAAAAAGCTAGTGCATCGGAGTGTACCTGTTTACACACCGGTTTTTGATGGTACTTATTGTGCCTCCGAATGATGGAAAGATGGCTAAAGTAAGTTGACCTGAGTAGCTGGTTACACATCAGAATTAGAGCTGTCAAATTAATGCATTAATGTGTTAATAAATTAATGCACGTTAAAAATATTATTGCGCGTTAAAAAAATTAATGCATACACGAAAATTTGTTATTTACTAAATTCTGAGAACAAAAGTCCAATATTTCGTTAAACTGCGGTTATTTGACAATTAATCGAATTCAAGTAACTAAACTGTAGTTGCCGTTCCATCACTACTGTAAATAAATAATTATTTCGACAACAGGCTAATACATTTTTATGCTAGCTATGACGTTAGTTATTGTCAATTATATGTTTTAAAATGTGTTTCTAACTTTCTATATTCTACAGGTGGGGCCTCCCAAATGTTGCAGGGCCCAGGGTAATTCACCCCCTACTCTCCCTCTCAACAGACCTGGATGTGTTGATAACGCGTTAATTAATGCATTAAAAAAAATTAATGCAGTGCGTTAATGCAAGAAAAAAATCAACGCTTTGACAGCTATAATCAAAATGGTTTAGCTGCCTGCAGACCGTCAAACATTTAAGTACAAACTGATCCGAGCATTGACTAACTTTGTTGATGTGACCAACAATGTCAGCAAGTAAGCCAAATGGCCAGGTTCAATAAACAAGTTACAAAATAGCATTCCATTAATTCTTAAACTAGTGTGAGTCTGACTTAATCTCACTGAGCAGAAAATATCGCCTGATTTCAATGTTGGAAAGAAAATGTGGTCTATTGTAAAAAAATAACATTTGCCACTGATAAAAAACTGGCCAATTTTGCAAGTGTACATGCAATATGGCATCTAAATACTAAATCTGCTATTAACAGTTTATACACTAGGCAACATTATAGCCAAACAGACAGACCATGCTACAGAGAAATGTGTAGCAATATGCCTAACAACAACAACAACATCTATAACTATGACTAATACTACTACAATAACAAATTACTATGCTGCTGCTGCTGTCGCTGCTACTACTACTACTAGATGACTAGTACTGCAACTACTACTACTACTACTACTACTAGTACAACTACCACTACATACCAGTAATCACTACTCGTCCGGTGCCCTCACGTAGCAGGTTGTAAATGGTCGACTGATCAGGTGAACAGTCCACGCACGCCTGGACTGCAGCACGCAGGACACGACGGATAGACCCCGGACCAAACTGAGACGGCAACTGAGAGACCAGTCGAGAGTTGAGCACAGGTCCACAGTCACAGGCCCGATTCACGAACACACACACTGCCAACAACAACTACACTGTTACTACTACAAATTACTACTACAACAACAAACAGGAACAACAACAAGAACTCCAAGGAACGAAACGAGAATGCCACTAGCACACAACAACAATCCAAAGTTACAAGCAACGAAAACTAGCAATTCAAACGAACTAATTAACCAACCAAACAACATATGAACGATCAAACTAACTAAAACTACCTGGCAAGCTTACAAACAAAGAAAGTGATAAATGAAAAAAAACAACACAGAGAAACAAAAAAAAACAATCTAACTGGACACCAACCATCTAATTCAACTTGATTTGCCTAACTCAGCATAACTAAAATAAACTGAAATCCATTAAAAATTAAGAAAATAACAAACTAATAAAAATAAGTTTACATATAATGACCAAAGTTTCATCAAAAAAAATAAACTGAATCAGCTACATAGGGAACAAAAAAACACAGAAATATGAGTGAGATGATGACATAACTGTTATGATTTTAACCGAAAAACTGAAAATAAAGTCTGCAACCTGTTCCTGGCTTGCGTCGTATAGGCTTGTGAGAACCTGACAAAACAAACAGGCTTAAATTAACTATGCTAAGTCAATTGTCTTCTACCTGCACACCTAATATCATTTGAATCAAATGCCCCACAAAAAAAATTTTGCATATGGATGAATGCTACGTCCTTACGCAATACGCTCAAGCATCGGACTGGCTTCATTAGGCTGACTCATCATGTCGATGGCATACTATTCGTCAGATTGTTTGAGACTTTCAAGCAGCTGAGGCCATCCTGTATAAAGACCACTAAGAGCATAATATTAGTACTTCCATGTAAGTAACAGTAATTAAGGTCCAGTTTTTCCATCGCCAATCAAATCAAATTTGATCTCAGATTTGCTGATTGCCAATCAACTTGATGTTTAGAATTGATCGTCAATCGACTGTGTTTTTTTTTCCATACATTTTTGATCTCCAATTACGTGATTCACGATTTATTGATTCACTATCAACTGAGCCTACTTAATGCTGATCAGATTGGCTGACAGTGACCTCGATATGCAGTGTTGTGCTAAATTACCCAGCATGCGCTGCAAGTGGATGTCATAGCCAGTAAACGTCATCATAGCAACTATATCAACAATATCGTCTGCAGTCAAAAATATGTTCTATCGTAAATCCATCCATTTTATTTCTTCACAAAACACTATACACAGTACAAACTGATCAGCAGTGATTGATCGCCATGTCTAGAACTTCATTTTAACGTGTGAGTTGTCGTTCTGACCAGCGAGGTAAAGCGATATTTCTGGCGCGAATAAGCAACGAACTGCAGATCCCCATGTTTAATCATAAATTATTTGACTTGATCGGACAATATTCGGCCATCAACTTCACGGGAGATTTGACGGACAATTAGTTGCTAATTGGTGATGGAAAAACGGTCATTGAGATGATCTCCAATCAAATCCCAAAGTTAATCAAAGATCAATTTGATTGGCCATCAAATGTGCATGGAAAAATGGGACCTAAGAAGTTAAAAAGTATTGACTGCAAAATGTTCACATCGTGGTAACGATGATTATGAACTACTGAAATTCAAGCAGTTTCAAGACCTTCTTACACCAAATTCCTAAACAGTCACTTTTCACAAACTCTGCAGGTCCTAGAAAAACAGAAACTATTCTTCGCAAAACTTTCTAATCTAATCTAATCTAAAAACAATTTGATATAGCGCCATTGTCAACAAGTTAAATATAAATTAGAAGTGCTGAATGTGAATCAGAAGCTACATGAGTCCACCCTGGTGGTAATATTCAGACCATGTGAGCTGGTGACAGGCTCCACGCTGGACACATGAGACTTGTGATGATGATGCTGTTGGGGTGGAGATGAGTCGGAATTGCTGGAAGTAGAAACTGAACCCGTAGCAGCTATCACTCGCTGGGAGGACGATCTCTCACTGGTTGGTAGTGGTGATGGACTTCTGGGCCGCTTTGACAGACGAGACGCAGATGCTGTAACACAACGTTTTAGTCAAAAGATACATAAATTAGAGCAAATTTAAATGACACCATCAGATAGCCCGACCCCATAAACAGGGGAGTAGGTAAAAACAGCGCACAATTATTTTTTAAGCAGACCGAGTTATACCGCTTTGATGTCCCCATTCACCGTAATGCAAATTTGTATAAGAAATATTATTAGATTGTGAGCAATCTAATGTACTCCTCGAGCACATCGTTTTCTTTTGTATTCTTCTGAAAGTTTTTTCATTCTTTTTGGCTTGTATTAAAGTACTTAGCACTTAGCACGTAGATCCTCCGGTCCTTGACAAGACAATGGGCAGCAAGAGTTCGCCATCTGCTTCTGTTTGTAGCCACAGCCCGGACGCTGTTACAATTGACTCCTCAGTCCACCAGGTCTTCTTTATGTAGACCGCCAAGTCTTCGTTGGACGACATCGTCGTCTGCCACTACCACGAGGTTCCATGACATGACACGATTGGCTGGTCGTCCAGGTGGCATCCTGATGATATGGCCTGCCATTCGAAGTCGTCTCTCTGCTACAATGTCCTGTAATCTTCGCTGCCCAGTCCGGCTTTGCACCTCCATGTTAGTCATGTGGTCCTTCCATGTAATGCCCAGAATCTTCCGTAAGTTGTGCTGGTGAAACACGTCCAGCTGCTGACATATTCTAGCTGTACTCTTAGAAGTCTCGCTGGCGTATGGAGCTGTAGAGACAATGAGGGAGGTGTAGAGGCCCAGTTTAATCTTGAGGCTAAGCGTGCTGAATCAACACATGTTGTCAAGTGTTGCTTTTGCCAGTCGAGTGTTGATATCTGCTTCAACATCTCCATCGCTAGATATCACACTTCCCAGGTAGGTGAAACTCTCTACATATTCTGACCTTGACCTTTTGGGGTCACAGGACGTCATCAGTCACATGACCATTCGACTCTCGGCGGTCAACTTGCTATGGGTAGTCCATAATGACAATGCGTCTATCTAGCACCATTATGCAGATATGGCCGTTTGAAGTTTTTCCAGGAAGGCTCTTCCAAAAACAGAGGCCGGTCGTCAGTCGGTTGGTCGTCGGTCGGTCCTCAATATTACACTGATCTCATATACTCTGCTTCACTACGTTAAAAATGCAGCACGCGAAGAGTAAAAAACTCGGGCATAAAAAAGTGAAATTTTAAAAATTTTAATCGGAAAACTATAAAGAATGTGTCCGGCGTCAGGACACTACGTTTGAGCCATTAGCGGCATTGATCGGTCCAATGGGCTGGCCTGTAGCTGTACGCTAGGAAAAAAAATAAATCAAGACGCCTAACGACGAATTCTGCACATGCTCCGCTACGCCCCTTTAAACCAATTGTAACCAGCGAGCCATGTGATCACTGATGCAGTGATGCCCAGTTTTTTTTTCAAAATTGGTTCAGGGGTTTCATTCAAATAATTTATAACTCACAAAAAACCCAAAGACCATCAAATTGAGCACTGTTAAAAAACCTTGGTTTAATCAAAAAAAACGTAACCAAATAAAACCCCACAAAAACCACTGGGTTCAGCTGAGCTTTTTGTAAAAATGTGGGGTTTCTTAAACACTTGAGTCAACAGTCAACAACTGAGCCAGACTGAATAATTCCTCCCAGTTCACAGGTCTTGCATAATTCAGCCAAGCTGATAATAATAGCAAAATATCACCTACATTTGCAGCTAGCAGCAGCATATACCAACAATATACACCATGTCTGGAAAAAAACATGACAAACATTATCGATTGTCCCTTGAAGCACGATATCCAATTTTAATAATTTCTGGCACGAGTATTTCTGGCACAAATGGTCATCAAATGACCGTTCAATATTCCACCTCACCCAATGTCAACCAGAACCAACAAAATATGAGTTGAAATTAACGGAAATACATCCAAAAAAATCCCCAACACTATCCATCGTGACTTGGAAAATAATTGAAAAATTTTAATAACTTTTAGTGCAAACATTTTTGACATTACCTGCATTCATTCAGTTCCCATTTCATCAAATGTCTGTTTCTGCACTACCTGGGAAAACCCGAACAGGTGAAATAGGATAAAAATGCAATATTTCATTGATTTTGTTTTCCCAGGGAGTGCAGAAGCAGACAATAAGTTTGGTGAAAAATTGGCTAGTTATTTGATCGCCAGTTGTGTCAGAAATATTGGTGTCAAAAATTACTAAAATCTGATAATCCCTCTTTAAATTACAATAAAAAATGTATGGGATGTTTTTTCTGGATATAGGCAGCTTAGTGCTTAAGACGTTGGACTTATGATTGAATGACTAAATAAGCAAGTTCCGCTACCGGTTGAGTCACCATCAACTGGTTACTACTTGGATGGGTGACTGTCTGCAAAAAGCTAAACCATCTTGGTATATAACGAGCAACAAGGTCAACTCAACCTTCCATGCTTTTGGGGTAGGTAAACCAAGAAACAGCCTGTGGGGCTGGAGTCAAGATGGAGCGCATTCACCTACATCAAGTGGTAGGTAACGCAGTGTGATCCCACACGGCAGGTGAAGCTCCACTGCTCTGTGACAGGTTTCCTATAAAGAGCTATACACAACCTTTAACCTTTTACATTCGCAGCTAGCAGTAGAATACATAAGTATACATCTGCGTGTTGACTCAGAGTCAATTTCACTCTTGAGAGTGACCGGAGTTGATAAGTTGCTGTGACTTGTTTCGCTGGTGCTGCCACGTGACGCTGCGAATCCACGCACCTGCTTCTTGTCCTTGTCTGCTTTCAACAACAACAACAACAACAAATACAACTACGACTACTTTACTTCTACTCTGACTCTATGACAGTACTACTTCTCATAGCACTAACAGTAAGGTCAAATTTAGTCATTCTTCAGTGGCTTGGACAGCAGCCAGCATCGTTCTTTGCATGAGCATTCAGAAGTTTGCTGAGTGATAAAACAAATGTTTGAGTGAACTCGAACGACGCGTTGAAAAATGAAACATTAGTCTGTAGCATTTAAAGAGATGGCATTAAATTGTTAAGTTCATTCATTTTTTTCGTTCCTATGCTGTTGGTCACTTGCAAGTAATGATAGATTACTGGTGGGGAAAATAATACACGTGCAGACTGTGTTTTGTGAACAGATAATGTCACAATAATGACATCATCTGTAAAAAAATTTCTACACGTGTTCAGAATAAAATTCCCTACAAAATGTATATTCCAGATTTTTTGGATTTGGAAAACTAACAGAATGGTGCTGTTTTGTGACTTATTTATCGAACGACTCTCATAGGTAAATCAAATACCGGCCTGTCTGGCTGGGGTTAAGGCAGGATACGTTTACCTGTGTCGGGTGACATAAAGAGCTACTATACACAATCTTTAAAGGTCCGTGGTCACCAAAATTAACATATACATTTTATCCATTTTCCTGAAAGTGCAAAATTTTATGATAACTTTGACAGTAATATCGGCACCCAGCGTTCTGTCAATACAGAAAAATTTACCTTTGAAGTCGACGATCTAAGAAAATGACGTAGAAAACACGCCGCCATGATGACCTGCGGTGACGTCATGAGTTTAGCCTATAGACGTCATGAATTAATATTCATGACGTCTATAGGCTATGGAATAGCCT
>Ga0056128_1002460_pt1 | contig 22010 bp, 18 predicted proteins | sample WorMetLIZISLAND2_FD_71113 | JGI IMG/M metagenome (GOLD analysis project Ga0056128, IMG submission 71113) | Marine gutless worms symbiont microbial communities from Max Planck institute for Marine Microbiology, Germany - Olavius geniculatus... ... | reverse complement strand
AATTTCCCCCAGTCGGACTTAGGGCGCCGGGCGGACTCACGTTGGGCTTTGCCCCAAATTTCTAGTTTAATATTTGCGTTACTCCATTCTTTTTCTGCTTGCTTCGCTTGCAGATTTCTACTCCCATACTTTTAAATTTGTGGTGCCAGTAAGCCACTTTTTGTGTCCCTTTATTGTTTAAACTGCACTAAATTTGGTCAGTTAATTTTCTGGAAAATAATCAAAATTGTTGCCAATAGACATCATATCGCTACTGTTGCGAGGGTTGATACTCCATCTATGTTCCCTTAAGATGTCTGGAAAAGTCAGGGAATTTGATCATGATTGGAGTGTGGCCACCCTGAATTTTGCTTTTAATAATCGCAGAAATCTTCGTTCACAGCTATATAGTTATTTGGAAGGCAGTGAAGTTTTTATATGGGGGCCTTTTCTTGCCTCACATGGATTTTTTTTAGATTATAGCAGCAATCGATTTGTTTGTCTTATGTGTGTGTGTTTGCAGTTTACATTTCTGAAAAGCAACTGCTAGTTCTTAATTTCCGTGGTCTTTCATTTGAGTTCAGAATTGATCCCAAACTAGAAGTGAGTGATGAACTGAACAAAGTTGTTCTGATAGTCGGTTATATATTAATTAGTACTTCTGTGGTCTCGTTTGTATGCATAGTTAGTGTCAGTAATCTGTTCATGTCTCGATATTGTCAAGTAGCTATTTGTTGAAGGTGTAATGCCTGTAATTGTTATTTTGTTCCTGAAATCTTCAACTGTTTCCTCCATTCAGGTTCATTAGCATAGCTTCACTCGTAGGAAGATTAAGATTTTTCAACAGAAAAAAACAGAACTTAAGCGGAAGTATTCTGAATATGCTGGATAGTCAGCTTATGTTATTGCTTAAGTGATTTAATATGATATAATGTAAAAATGCACTTTAAATCGGTTTAGTATAACACCTGCAATTATCACATTGTCATTGTGAATTAGAAGTGTTGTGATGGTGCCTACCTATCTTGGGCGGGATGATCTGAACTGAACAAACAGATGCAGTTCTGAGTTTGGATTTAAATGTACCGGCAGCTCTCGTATTCACGCTAGAGTTTACTGCAAAGTGTGAGAAGAAAAAATGCTTCGAGAATGCAGTAGTAGCTAAAGTTCGACATACTAGATTTGCAACACGATAACTATTCAGCTTTATACCAGTCGTATTATACTGATGAAAGGTGCTGTAGTTTGGGTGTTCTGGGGCTTTTAACAAACAAAAAGCACTTTTGTGTACCTTAGTGTTTGCATGTTTCGCATTTGATTTATTCAATTTGTGGACTGTGTTTGTAGCCGAGTTATCTGCATGGCATCGGTTCGTTGCGGTTTCCACCGGGTGTCTCGCCCGTCGTCAGCCGAATGTTTTTATACACCGGACACACACGAGAAGCTGCCATGTGAGCAACTGTTTTTTTGATAGAATAGTTAATTAAACTGGTCAGTTGAAATGTTAACTAATAACTAGTTAATGAATCACATTACAGCATTTATTTGCTGACAGATTGTTTGCCGTGGTGACACCTACCAGTGAAAAGAAATTGTTTCAAGGAAAGCAACAGTGGTTGTAGAAATATCAACAAATAAATAAGTAAATAAAGTAAACAAAAGTTTTAATTTGATGAATTTTTTTCAGTTTATTATGGTAAAAATTTGTTTCAGTTAGGTTTTTGAAAAAACAATTTCTGGTCGAGAAGGGCATTTGGTCCGCAAAATCTGGTCGCAGTATTGACTAAACTTTATACCTTGGAATTAACATACAGAAACTATCACAGTTAAGCAACAAGAAACCCTAGCTAATGCAAGGGAACACATGACAGCAATGCATGGATTAAGGCCCACTGCAAATCAATCTAAGCTCACTGATCTTGGCAATCGCCAGTGGACACGGTGATGGTAATGAAGACTGGTATGTATAGCATTGCATTGACAGTCGCCAGATGGCGTAACCGACCTTGCACATCAGCCACTGTTTATTTAAATGGCAGGAAGTGCACATTTTGAAGGGGTACCTTACTACCTAAGTTTGACGCCCCCATATGGAGGATTTCTTGAACACAGGAAGCCACAATTTAAACTAGCAAAAACTACGTTTAATGCTGAAAATTTCATACAGGAATTGTCCTGGTCTATCTCTGGTGATTTCGGTGCAATTCGCTTTTGAAATGTGTGTTGCAGCCCAAAGTCACCAAAAAGTCAACAGATTACTTTTATGTGATTAGGATTTTGATGAAGAAATTGGTAAAAATGAAACGGTAGCAATGATAGCCATATTGCATTGTTTGGAACAGGTCCCCAGCATTGCCACCAAGCTGTTTTCGTGGTGCTTGTTATCTCGAAAAACTGGACGTTCTCCGTGAAAGTGGTCACCGCACTGTTGGACTGAGATTGCACATATTCTATGAAGGTTCTCGCTGTTCTCTGTCTCCATACAGTTTCGCACGTAGATAAACATAAGTTCTGTTCTAATGTATGTTGCTGACAATAGCATCACTTACGATTGACTGCCTCAATGTATGGTGCCATTTCTGTCTCTTACTTTGCTCCTAAAATTAAACAAATTAATCAGCTTAAAATCAATCGATTGTTTATTCATTGATATTAGTGTATTGTGTATTGTGTTACTCTGTTTGACTTAATACAGGGTGGGCCAAAAAAACGGACCTGTTTGAGCGTTGATAACTCGGTGATGGTTACCCATAGAAAGGCCTGTGATATGTCAAATTTTTAGAATGTTGTAGACAAAAAGGGCCCAACTTGAATAGCAAATCATTTAAATATTCTTTGCCTAATTTGCATAAATCTTCATTACCCTTGAAATTAGGCATTTGTCTGCACTCCCATGTGCTCGAGTTCATTCAACTCAAAAACTCACTGCCAAAAAGTCTAGATTTAAATTCTGTGACTTATTCAGCGTAAGGGCATTGCAACAGATAGCATGGTCACAAAATTTCAGTAACTGACCAGCTAAAACATGTGCTAATCGAGTGCTGGGCTCAGCTGATCCTGAACACATTAACTCCAGCAATCAATGAGCTGCCTAAAAGGACTGATGACGGTTATGAATGCAAAAGCTGGGCAACTGCCTATGTCGAATTTCATCTAAACTCAACTTATGTGTTAATGCTTGTTGATATTTCACTTTATGCTGAATGAGAATCAACTTAAAATCATGTGTTACTGCCAATTTAGCATGATTTAGGGGTTGGGCAGATTTGTGTAAATCAGGCAAAGAATATTTGAATGCTGAGACATGCTAGTTGTACACTTGTTCTGTACACAATTTCGAAACATTTGGCATATTACGTGCCTTTCCATCAATAAACATTGCTAAGTTATAAAAGCTCAAATGTCCATGTTAAATTCATGTGTTACAGTCAAATTTGGCAGAATTTCGAGGGTGACGAATATTTGTGCAAATTAGATAAAGAATTTGTAAATGCTTCACTGTGCAAATTTGTTGTTTATTCTTTATAGCATTCATAAAGCTTTTGACGTATCACACTTCTTTCTACCGCTAACCATCACTGAGTTGTCAACGCTCAAACAGGTCCGGGTTTTTTTGGCCCACCCTGTAGACAAACTAGTAATCTTGTAAATACGGAAATTTTTTGGCAAATCTGCCTATGGTTGGAATTGAATATTTGTTGTAAATCTGGCCAAATCCAGGTCCAGTTTGATATTGAAGTCTGGTGCAGCCCTGGAAACAATGCATATTGATACTTGTAGTGTATGTAAGATGTAGAAGTGGATTCTTTTGATGATTTTACAGATTTACTGTAGATATTATGAGCATGAGTTGATACATATACAGAGCAGAAGTGGCAATTACAGTATCATGTGATATCATTGTTGGACGTTTAATCATTTGTCCTCTTCGTTGTGAATTGTATCACTAACTGTTCTGTGCAGGCAACAGCGCAGGTCGGCTTTCTCAGTCTCGGAGAGTGTCACAGACAAAAGTGGTTCGATTTGGTGATACGTGCCAGGTACACTCACTCGACTTATTCACATCTTCCCAGACTCATTTCTCCGTCTGTCTCTTGCATCGTTACATTTTTCGATATCAGTTTCTTGCTTGTTTCTCAATTCTAGACAGCAGCTTGTTTCTCACTTTCACCGCACATCCATTTAATTCATACTTTTGAATTGCCTTGTAGTGTTTGCCTTTTCATTAGTCGGTTTATCGTTGTCCATATTGCACGTTAATCAGATTGAAAAGACTTTATTTAAGTATTGTACTATGTATCAGTTATCACCAGTTAGTACGCCTGCAATTGCACTTCCATATTTTTCTAGTCATTGTGACGATGTCAACAATGAATATGATGATAATGGTTTATGATGCTGAATGTGCTGTTGCAGGACGTGATGTCAACACTCGGCTGTCCGGGCAAAGTGTTCTACAAGGCGGAGGACAAAATGAAAATTCACTCGCCAGTAGCTGTGAAAACAACCGGCAGCCATTGGACCGACTATTTCTTCAACTACACCACGCTTGGTCTGGTCAGTACCAACTATTCAGCCAGTCACCTGCTTTACGTGACAAATGCAAACTTGTGCGGAGAGTGGAAAATTTGTGAGTTGGAAATTTTCAGCGGCTGAATAGCATGGGCGGTGCTAGAAATCTGTAGCTGGGGGGGAGGGGCAAGGGCCAGGGCACAGGGGCAATAATTTTTGTATGGGCCAAACGTCCATCATTATATTCAGTTGTTGTGTGCAACAAAAAGATGTAACAGGATCTAGGGGCAGAGCCCCTAGTTAGGCAGTCACGGGGGCTCACGGGGGCAAAGCCCCCTGAAGCTGAAACACTTTTAGCTCTTGAACATTCAATGAAAGCCACAATTTGGTATTTGGAAACGCAAACAGTCACAGATGTCTGTGTTGTCTTACAAAAATGACGTTTAATAAGTCACACCTTGGCATGTGTATGGTTACTAAATGGCACTTTATCACCATCAAAATTTCTCCTCGGAGGGGGCAGCAACGGGGGCAAGGGCACATGGGGGGGCAGCTGCTTTCCTGCCCCCTTCTGGCACCACCCATGCTTAACAGTGTTTGCTGCATGTCAGGAAGGCACGTGGCCTGCAGTAGTTATGCTGTGAGAATTATCAAAGTCACCTTTTGGATTTGTTGTGCCAGAGCTTTTACAGTGTCAAAGCATTTTTTTCAGTATTTTTTGCAATATTAATAATAGAATGCAGATTAGAGGTTTTTTGAATGTTATGCACTATATAAATGGACGTTTTACTTACTTTCTGCTGAGGAACTGTTATAAACTAGACACATTGCATCCTGTGAAGAAATTGGAAATAGTGAAATATCTGGATCACTTCAAGTCGAATAGATTGGCTTTGTTTTTAGTAAATTTCTAGTATATTAGATGTTGTGTGCATTTTCTGGGTTGAAGAATAGTGATTTTGCAAATCGGTGAAGTTCCTAGTGATTATTATTGTATTTGTTAAAAATTACCATCTGTTGCTAAACTGTTGCAGGACATATTGTTTGATGCTGTATCTCATCGAGCCAAGAAATTTGTTTTACACACCAACTTTCCGGGTCACTACAACTTTAACATGTAAGCCGAAGCGTTATTTGCTGTCTAACTTTCATATCTTACTGTTATCAGAAGGTTCTTCTGAAATCACATGTTAACCATACAGTCATGATGTGATAGCTGAAGCTGATACTTTGGAGGTGTATTTTGAATTGGACTCGATCAGTTTCTTGTCATTCTCAATGGAACGGGCTCCACAACCCAAGCCATCATTCTCCAGCTGTACTCTTTGCGTAAAACCTGCTGCCCGCGCTTATTTTTTCAGGTCTTTTTCTTAAGTATTTTTGTTGCCATCTTCCTCTGTGGCATTTTGGTAGTTGCTGTCTGTTTAGCAATACTTTTGTTACTTTTGTCTCTCACCTGATCCGTGTTTGTTTTTAGCCGGACTGTTGTTAGTTTTCAGTTGTATAAGTCAAGTGTATTTATGGCTTTGATGATGTGTTTATTGTCAGTTACTATCGTTGTTTCTTCCACATTCCACTGTCGACGGTTAAGCCACAACCTGTTGATGCCACGTCAGTTACTCAGTCGGACACCAGTCATCATCTTATCGACATCAACTTTGACACAAAGGTATTTTGTTTTTCTAAGCAGATTTCATCATTTGCTTATAAATGTAGTGGTGTTAATCACCCGTTCTGTTAGTTCTGTTGCATTAATTTCTGATTTACACATCAGCGTGATGTAGACCATTTAGTGCCGTGAATTATTTAGAACATGTGGCTTACATGTTAATTGGAAGTGACAAAATGATCGGGAAAATCCAGGCTATACAGCTGATATGAGAGGATGACTGAATGGGATGCCAAAAGTATATCTGTAATAGAAGCAATAATGTTGTTCTGATGGTTGACATCTTCACAAAGTTAAATAGTCTGTATTGGATGTCCTTTAACTGTTGATTGTGAAGCATGATTATACAATTTATGTATGTGCATTAATTTTTAAATGGCGTTAATTACCTGTAGTGATTAATTAATGTAGTGACTAATTTCTTAATGCATTGTTTAATGCATGTTTAATGCATCAACTCAACAGCTGTAAGTGGAGTATGATGTTGTGGTGTGTGACAGTGGCACACGATACGCGATGTCGTTTTAGCTCCCGGTACAAAACCCGTCGTGCTCAACCGGTCGTCTGCGACCAACACAACCAATCCGTTTGGCTCAACATTCTGCTATGGTGTTCAGGACATGATATTTGAGGTTACACCATCTCTCTGCGTTTTTAACCATTATCGATTCTTAAGATTGGTCAGTCAGCCAATCAGCCAGTCAAACAATAACCACTTACAAAATAAAATCTAAGGTCAAACTTAAATAAGTCTACCATAAACCCAAATTAGACACTAAGACACTATTCTGTCTGTATTGGTCTAAATGTTTATTGTTTAAAGTGTAGAGTTGTTTGTGCTGTAATGGTAACAGGTGATGCCCAGCCAGCACATTGCGTCGGTCGTGCTGTATCATCGACCTTCGTGCCGTGCCATATCATCGTCCGAAGCTAGTGCATAATGCAATATTTTGCTTTCGTTTTTCGTATTTTGTTGGTTTGTGTCTATGTGCATGGCACATATTGAGGGATCATCATCGGACTGCTTGTGAATGCAATGCTTTTGCCAGGATATGCATGATTTATAGTTGATTGTAATGTGCTGATAGATGAAATTTTCACTCTGTCCCAATTACACATATGTAAATGCAATTACAGAGTTTAATATCGAGGGCAGAATGGCAAGATGTCCTATCTGTTGTTGATTACATTTCAAGAAAATTGTTAGTGTTTTAATGTTGTTTAACATTGCTAATGAATGACATGCATTTGCTGCTGTATTTTATTCTGTAATGAGACAAATATTTAACATTTTGATGTTTTACTTTTTCAAGATCTTGGTAGTTTTCTATAAAAATATAGGTACAATGTTTTGCCATTCCACATTCCACCCTCGATATGTTGCGGTTGTAAACCACGTTGAATGTTAGCACTAGTCTGTGCAGTTATCACAGTGAGTGATAAATGCAGTTATTGGTCAGATCTGGCTGGGTGCGTTTAGACTGCTGTCAAATGGATCGTGTAGCTGTGTCTGTTGATTATCGGAGTCTGTCTTTTTCTGTGTACCGTCATTCTTTGCCAAATTATTTCTTTGTGTCATTCAGCAGGCAGCCCCATGGCAACGTCGTGGTTGTTTTGTTCATTGTGCAAGCGTGAATTTGTTTTTGTTGTACGCCCATCTTATTTTCCTGATCTTATGATGCCGTGAATTGTGCTAATCCTGCAAGACAAAGTGCTAGTTTTGAATTTCGTTTTACGGTTCAATTTTTATTACGCACGAAAGCAGAATGCTTCGCGCGTCTTTGCCATCGTCTGGGCGTCCGTCTGTCCATCCGTCCATCCGTCTGTCCGTCCGTCACACTCGTGAGCTGTATCAAAACGGTGCAAGCTAGGATCACGAAATCTTTACCGTGGGCTGCCCCAAGGTCTCTAGTTTATCATGACAAAATTTCGTGCCACTGGGTGCAGAGGTTCCCCTCAAACGAGGGCGTCGAAGAAAGGTACCCCCCTTAAAAAGACGTCATTTTGCCTTGAATAATGTGAAAACGGTTGCAGATAGGTACATACGTGCTGCTTATCATAACAAGCACTGGTGACAGGCTTTTTGGATTTATCAACATTGATGACCTTGAACGACCTTGAACCCTAAAAATATTGATTTAACGTGATTTTTGGGCAATTTTTGGCTGCAAAAGAGTGAATTGCGACGAAATGGATGGAGATAGACTACGATTACCTGCGAACAGGAACTGCTATAGGCTTTAGCGCATCTCATGAGCTTTGCTCAAATTAATTGTCTGTTTTGTGCTGGTTAGCCTGTCAAAGTGTGTACATTTTGGCAACTAAAAGAATGAAACGGTTTGCCAACCGTTAGCATCAAAACACTGAATGGTTGGCTAGTAGTATTACAAATGGATGACAGAACATTTTTTTTAATTTTCAAAGTAATAGCATATTCCATTAAAGTGAATGTTAAAATTGTTTTTTTCTTAAATAGAGAACGAATGGCATCTCATTTTGGAACTCTAGTTAATCGACGCTGTGGGTTCAGTTTGACATACTGCATTTGTTTGCCAAATCTTTGATTCCTGATAGTTTTGTTTTTTGTCATCTTCCAGAAATCTGCATTGCCCTCCAGTCATGTTTGTGTGCAATATGATGTAAACGATGAAGTCATTGCCCGATTGCTGATTTGCATGCATTCCCTGTGTTTGAAACTGGTGATTTGCTTGTATAATTATGTTTCAATGTTACAAGTATGAATCTGCTAGCTGTCTGGTTTACGGGAAGCTGAGTTTTGTATAAAGTGTACCAAAGTAATAGGTAATCATGTCTAGCACTGTCTATTTTATGTACTACGTCAAAATCTACTGTTTTTCAGTACAGAAGCTGTGTTGGCATTAGTCCAAGATATTGCATTTGGTACTGTGCTAAACTGTTGCTTATTTGTACCGTTTGTTAACTGATAAAAGTCAATGAATTAATGTTAATAACCGTGTGCCTATATGCGCTTAGAGCAGATTACTAGGACTGCGTTTATTGTTTATTGTGCTGTGTGTTTGTGTCTCAGTCATAGAGTATCTGGTAGGCACTGACTTTGTTGTAATTAGTACCAGGGCAGAGTGTCACGGCATCGAGAATAAAGACATGTGACGATAAGAAGGGTGGTGACCGAGGAAGGGTTGTCCCGTCCCCAGCCAACTAGAGGTCTAAGGGAGTGATGCGAGTTCGACCAGTGGGGGATCTGGTGGGCCCCCAGCTGCCGATGCATTTTGATGAAATTTTGGGCTGTGAAAATGCTTCCGGTTGCATCAGTTCTTACTATTTTACTGTTTTGCCATACAAAAAGTGCTGGTTGGAGCGAATGCTTTGCAGATTGTCATGAATTTATGAATTTATAATTGTGAGATGTTGATTCCAGATATTGTTTAAGTTGGGTAAAAGTGGTAATTCCGTCTGGTTGTGCCATGGGTACCAGGGCATTTTTCCTGCCACCTCTGTGTAGTCAGTGCCTATGCAGCATGTTCAGTTAGTATATTCTTGTGAACATTGTACTGATTAATGTCTAACAGTAAGCCAGGTCAGGCCACGGTGGTAATTTTAGTTGCCATTTTAGCTCCACATGGTTGAATTGGTGGTTAAGGTTGGTTGCCAAGTGAACACAAGTCCCTGTTTATACTGATGGTAAATTTTCAATTTATAATGCGCAGTTTGGTGCATTATGACTGGGGCCCACAGTTTTCCGAGCTGAGCCGCGGAATTTGCCCTTTTCCGCAGAATTTTGATATGTCCAGGCCCGTCTTTAGGGGGTGGCACCTTGGCACTGTGCCAAGGGCCCTGTGCCCCAAAGGGACCCCACGCTACGGCAGTGGTCGCCGCAACCGACGATGGATGGATTGATCAATCTAACCAAATTTCATCGCCTTAGGGATGAATTATAGTCACAACTGGAACTTAGTTAAAATGTCTAGAAAATTTTTTAAGGGCGGAAGCGGGAAATCTAAGGTCCAAATTTTTGGCTCGCTCCGCTCGCAAAACTGTAAACCTAAAAACACACTAGATGCATGGAGGCCTGCATTACCTACAGTACAGACTTAGGCCTATCCATGGGCGGCACCAGAGGAGGAGCATGGGAAATACCTGCCCCCCTGTACCCTTGCCCTTATTTCCCAGCTGCCTCTCAGGAGAAATGTTGATGGTGATAAAGTGCCTTTTGGTAACCATAGGCATTCCAAGATGTGACTTATTAAATGTAAGGTTTACCAGGACAACATGCACAGTATGTGATTTTTGTTTTGCATTTCCAAATATTAACAAGTGATCTGCTAACGCAAACAGAAACGCGCAACAGCTGGGTGCATGTTTGAAACACAGTAAAACAAAGTCTAATTCATTCACCAGAGGGCGCCAGACGACCCGCGGCTATAGTGCCTATAGTGTTTTATTTACTTGTACTCACCAGAGGTCGCCTCTATCGCTCTGCTAACGTCGTATCGGCTGGATATAGCAACTTTTGCCTACCCCCCTCTCATTTAACTCCCTCGTTCGGGGTGACCCCTTCAAATTTATGGAAAAGCTTTACGGTTCCTGAAACTAGAGTCTTCCAGGCAGCTGATGATGAAGATCTGGTGATCGTAGCTTGCACCGTTTTTGACTGATCCACCCATGTGACAGACAGACAGATGGATGGACAGACAGAATTGCGATGGCTAAGACGCGCTACAGCAGTAGCTGCTGTTGCGCGTAAAAACGCAAGTAAATTTGCAGCTTCCGCTGAACGTCCGAAAACTAGCTGTTTCAGCTTCAAGGGGGTGGCTTTGCCCCCTGACCTGCTGACTAGGGGCTCTTCTCCTGAACCCCACTATGTCTTTGATGCACACAACTGAATAAGGTCTACCTTTGACCCGCACAAATAATATTGCCTTTTGTACCATGGCCTTTGCCGCCACACTGCCCCCCCCCGAGCTTCAGATTCCTAGCACTGCCCGTGGGCCTATCCTACAGTTTGTTGTATAGTATGGTCACAGGTCGCCATGTGGCATTAGGGGCCCCACGGGTAAGTTAGTGTCAAGGGCCCCGTGCTGGCAAAAGATGGTCCTGGATATGTCTATGGAATTTTGCGAAATTTCGCAAAATTTGAGAAATGACTGGCGATTAATTATTACAATTGTCGGCTTGATGATGCAATTTTATCACAGAATGTGACGGAAAAATTCAAACTGAACTGCCTAAAACTGCAAGCCTTACTATCGCAATATGGCAAAATCGTATGAAGCAAACACAGCGTAACTTGACAGACTACACTTTTAAAAGGAAAAAAAGATTGATAATTTTTTGTACATTGCCATGATAGCTCAGCATACTGACAGCCTTCAATAACAGAAGTTTCTGAACAGAATATAGCTTAGTTTACGGACAAACAGAATGCCACAGAATTTGGACGATTTTGCTGTGGTAAGCCACAAAATTTTGCAAACTGGCCCGCAGAATTTGGCTAAATTTGCCGCACAAAACTGTGGGACTTAATTATGACAAACAGCAATTACACCACTTTTACCAACTATAGCTATAATGGCAACTGTGGCACAACCTGGTTAACTCTGTGGACTTTGGCACTGATAATTGCTAGTATATTACTGAACATTGTTAGGCTCGTTGTCCAGACTTTTGCACAAAAGCAGTGGCTAAGTACTGTGGTGTGCAATGCAGTTTGCAGGAACAGGTGTCATGTGCCACTTGCTGTGAAAAGTAACCAAGTCAGGTATTATGACGAGTATTGTTTAGTTGTTTTGTTTTGTTTTTGCTTAACTGCTGCTTGTGGCTAGTACCATTCGTAACCAGTTAGCTTCAACGGTTTATTGTTATTCAGCAGATGATTGTATGTTCATCAAGTGTTCATTATGTATCAGACCTGGGCATGGTTGTGAATTACTTAGCATGGCTTGACCCATTTTTGCAATTTGCACCAATGTTCCAGACTCAGCTGTGTTCATTACAGTTTTTTACAGCCGTGAATTTTACAACTCAACATTGGCTTATGGAACAAACAGTTCAAATTAGTGATTGCAATCCCGGGATTGGATACTCAATCCCGGGATCTGACATTGAGAAATTTGTAATCCCGGGATCCCGTTTCAGGATTAGGCTTGCAAATTGGTCGTTATTTTGGTATCCCCAATTGACTTATTTTATGCGCAGGGCCCCTACGAAAGGTATATCCGACTGTAGAGAGTGACAGTGACTGCCAAAATACAAATTTCCGGCGACAGCACGAAGTAGTACTCTAGCGCTCATAAATCATTTTATTCACCAGACGGTTAATATTCTTATTTCTGACATTTAATACGCGAAAAAGTACACTTTTAGCTAATTTTTGTAATCCTGAAATCCCGGGATTGAGATGCTGCCAATCCCGGGATTCGGGATTATCCCAGGATTGCAATCTCTAGTTCAAATTAATGTCGTATGAAAACAGTTAGAAAATATTCATTTAAAATGTAGCTTTTGGGTGAATTGGACATCTAACAGTTTTGTTCTTTGAAGATATTTGTCTATTATATATTCAGGTCAGTTCAGTCTCAATATTGGTCATAGGTATCCTAGAAAATGTTTCTGTGTTGAAAGATCAGTATTTTCACTTATCACATATACATTACTAACCATTTGGCATAGTTGAGATTCTGGCACTATAATTTATTGTTGGTTGCTTGCATTATCTGAGTCCATGTTAAGTTGGTTAGGATGTTATTAGCTCTGTTGAGTAAATGAAATGTCGTAGTAGCCTATTGTACAAGAAAGCCATCTCTGATGAGATCATTTATTAGTTGAGGTCATCATGCTATCTGTTGAAAACTGCTCACTCACTCGTGTTCTGTGCGGATTGCTGAAGCTGTTAATTAATTTCTGGCTTGACATCAAGTCTGTTCGGGCCAGTGTGCGTAAGTTATTCCCATTTCACGTGCTTCTGTGAAAAACTGTTGCTGACTGTGCTGTATGAAACTGTTTACAGTTTATCTCAAACTGATCATGAAGTTTGTTCTATGAATGACTTATGAATGACTAACAGCCAGACCGAAATGGCCACAGCTAGACCGCAGTGCTGGCGAATGCACAATTTCTTTCTTTGGTTACCTTGCCACTGCAAACACTACAGTACAGTTTACAAACATGTCAAGTTTTCATATTTGGTTGTTTTGGTTTTAATTTTGGTGCACTGCCAGCGTGCCAGGTGGTTGTGGCCATTTGCTATGTCTATATGGCCATTTTAGAGTTTTAATGTAGTTTCAATTACGTCCAGTTTGGATCTGTGGTCATTTTGGACTATGCCCTTCTGAACTGTTTTTGCCATTAAGCTATTCATTGGCTCATCATACTGGGTTTGTTATGGCTAGTTGAATATGATAAATCCGAGACGTTTTATGTCATGTTTGTGAACTGTTTGCTAAAGGCAAGTTTGAAAGTTGTATCTGCATCATGCTTTAAGCAAATAATATAGTTAAGGCATTACTATAACTAGCAACATTGTTTCTCTGTCTGTCATACTCCTCTATTACCCAGCAATTCAACCCCCCTCAAGCTGCTTGTGGGGAAGTTGCGGGCACATGTACCTAAGTCCCAAGGACTCAAATGCTGCAGTCGGGTTCCATGACCGTTCAACACATAAGGCGCCAGATGGGTATGACAGATAGACAGCCAGACAAACAAGACTTTCCATGCATTATAGTAGGATACTGTTAAACTATACAGCCTATAATACTTGAATGAATGTTCAGAAAATTAGGAAGTAACATATGTCATCTAATTTAACTAATGAATGACTATATTTGCCATCAAAGAGTAATGAGCAAGTTAATTATGATAGCTTTTACAATATGAAAATTTTATTGTAAAATGGCAACACTCAATATAATTTTATATGAGCTAGTAGTCAGATAGTTCTACAACATACCGGGACAAAATTGGTTACAAGCTATATTTGGTATCATTGGAAAGGTAATTTTATGCAGAATCATTGTACAAGTTGCCCCATTGACCCCAGCTTGGGGCAAAAAGTTATAGACAAAAATCCAATGGGCCCTTTCGCTATGCATCGGCCATGCCAGACATGCAATGATAGATAAGCATTTACAGCACACAATTATAACACACTAACCTGATAGTGTCAGTGTATTAAATGCAGTGCAGCAAGCTATATTTTACACAAGAAATGATGTTGCAGTCTAAATGCAACCTAAAATATAAGTTAAATAATATGCTTCCGTGGTGAAATATTTGGAAGAAGCATGCTGGTTCACTGGTTCAGTATACAAAATCAAGATGATGCTGAAATTACTGTGTTCACTTCACAAGTAACCAGTAGAATGAGGTGAGAACATCAGCAGGTATAAATATCTTATATAAATATCAGTATTCTACACTAAAAAATGTGAAAACAAATGACTGATGCCAAACAATGAACTGTGTTCAACTGTCTCATAACACCTTACATCTGCACAAGATAGCAATAAGCATTAAGCAGGCAGCACATTCATAAAAAGTACATCAACAAAACCATGTGAATGCATAAATATCCCATAAACCAAAAAAAATGGCAGTCCACTGCTGACATATTACGCAGCTGTCCAACTGACATTTGGCTTTGATTGCACAAAATAACAAAAAGTGGTGGCTGTTAACAAATGGCAGAAAAGGCACTGTACTGTAAGTGGAAGAATTGCATAAATTGTATGTGAACAATGTAATATACAAATCTCGCACAAAAATGGCACAAATTACCAAAATGTATGCTTGTGGCAAATGCTAATATCTTAGTAAAATAGCATTACTCAAATTACAGTGTTCATGGAAACAGTATGTACAAAATGGCATTGTTGGTTAAAAAAGTAGAAGGGGCAGAAAGTTGTAAATTTCTGACAGAAGAGATTATGGCAGCCAAAAACTTACATCAGCTTTTCCCTTACGGTACCAGAACACCTACGCTGACCAATGCATTATGGGAACAGTGATAAACCGAATAGCGCCCATCATCCATGACAAGGGGTGCGACAAAAACAGCAATAACTTTTTGCCCTGGACATCCCAGAATGGGGCAACTTGCAATTGTGATATATATTACTAATACTACCAAAATATGACAAATGCAGCTTGTAACCAATTTTGCCCTGGTTGAATAGAACAACAATTTTCAACAGACCGACTAAAGTATTTTAATCAACCACACTTTGCAGATTTGTAAACTTCAGTGAACACATTAAAAAGTAATCTATGGCAGTACTTTAACTAATATAAGGTCTCATATCATTGCAGTATTACACGAAGCATGCACAGAAATGCTTCTGTAATGCTGCTTTGTCAAGATATCTGCCAATAAACACAACAGTATTTCTCTTGTTTTCTGTTTCCAACCAGGTGGTCGTTAGAATTGTCTGATAGAGTTCATGTACGGCCTGAACAAGAACACGTCGATCCTCTCCTTGCATTGATACAACTCCTTTCAGCCGATAAATTTCCATGCAGCGACCATTACTGTCACAAATGTCCTTCTCCCAGAGTAGGTGCTGAAGAAACGTATCAAACTTTGTCGGAACGATGTCACCAGCAACTTCCAATGTTATGGTGGAAATATTCTTGTCCAGGTGGTGACTTTTCTCTGCTGCGGACTGCGCAAATGTTGATGGCATTGCTAACAACTTGTCTTTCAAGCCTTTATAGCTGTATGCATTTAAGTCCAAAACTGATTCCAGATTAACACACGAATGAGACGTCTCGATGACATGGGCAACTGAATTGATTTCACGCACAGCGGAACGAACAACGCAAAGCTCATCACTTGACACTAGATCCAGCTTGTTAATGATCAGAACATCAGCTAATGCTACTTGTCGTACGGTTTCATTAACAAGGCCATCTTGCTTCTGTTTGGCAACATGACGAAGAAAATACTTAGCATCGACAACATCAATAATTCCATCAAGATACACATCAGAACCAAGCTCCTCGTCCAGCCAGAATATTGAAGCAATAGGTCCTGGGTCAGCAAGACCGGTAGTCTCAAGCATTATGTAATCAAATTTGCCTTTTCTCTTCATCAGTTCTTCAATGGCTTTCACGCTGCTGTCCTTGACAGAACAACACATACACCCATTTCTTAATTCAAGCCATTCCTCATATAGTGCACCAGACTGGCCAACACTTAACGACTTCTCCATAGCATCGCCTTCGCCAAATTCATTAAGGATGACAGCTATTTTCTTCCCATGTTGCTCAGTCAAAATGTAATTGAGTAATGTTGTCTTTCCAGAACCTAGAAATCCTGTTATTACAGTAACAGGCACGCCTCCAGTCTCAATGGCACTAACAAAAGGCACTAACTCTGGTACAATGTCTTCGTCTTCTTCAGCATCCATATTGTGTTTAGAGAATATTACTTATCAATTTTGTCAAATAAAACACTCATAACAAAAACTTTTGTAAACAATAAATACATAGAATATTAAATTGCATTACATAAAATATGAATTCTCCAACAAAAACAATATAAAAATATACAGATTTTTAGGTTTTATTTTTAAACATTCAATTAATTTTTTTTAACAATTATTATGTGAAGCATTTTAGAACGTTTTATTAAGTAAAAAACAATAAATAAATTTTTTTGTGACATTTGTTGTTTCTTCGAGACCACTGTGCGAGACTGCAAATTTGATCCTTTGAAAATAGGATGGTGAATAATTTCGTTTGTGTTTTCTTTTATCTTTTGGGCATGGTGTAGTTTTTAAATAAGGTACTACGTGTTTTATTCTTATATTGATATCATTGTATTAACTCGTTTAATTTACGGCATGACAAAACGATTATTATCAGTCTTCATGTTGTGCTTTCCAACACCTTGAACCTCGTTGGCCAAGGGCGGTAAGAGACTATAGTGAAAATAAAGGCGAAATCACATGGTCACTTACTCCTAAATCTTGCAGTAATCATACCTTACTTTCGTTCTCAACATGAAAATTGGAACTTTTGTTCACTAACATTGATTATTAGGCCTATACTGTGCACAGTATTGACGCGTTATTCTGGAAGCGTCGATGGTACCATTGTCGTCTGTTTGTCCGTCTGTCTGTTTGTAACGGATGTAGGCCTATTGTGGATAAGCGTTGGGTCACAGAGGAAAACTTTGGTTTGGGTCCACTATAGTGATGGGCCACCATAGCGAAAAGAGCGGGCGGCTTTCGCTATGGTGACAACCACGACTGACGATTTCGGCCGTAGCTTCACGGATCGCCAGTTCACCAACTAGCGCCTCAGGTCTAAGTAGATTGTCACAGGTAGCCATTGGCAATTTATGTAGGCACATGGACCACCGTCGAACTTACTACCTATATTGTACACTAATTTATGGTGTGCATTTTTGTCACATAAATCTGAAAAATGCTAACCCTAACCCGATCCCTAACCCTAATCTTAAACCCAAACCTAAGCCTAATTTTAACCGAAACTGAAGGTGAAAACCGTAATTTTAATATTAAGCACAAAATCGTACTAAATTACACATGAAATTGTTGCCCCCTAGTGAATGTGAAGTATAGCGTAATAACATGCCTGTCGACGTGAATTTTAGTCCAAACCTCGCTATGGCAGCCCTGTGCTATAACAGCCCATTACCATAGTACTTTTTGCATGGATAATTAGTTCTGTGTCAGTGCTCTCTGCATACAAAATTTTGGGTATGCAGTGCAGGGGAAACATTTTCAAATTTGGGGTTGAATAGATGCAGGTAGGAAAATGTGCATTTTTTCAATGGAAAACTAGCCATATCTTGCCATTTCAGATGAGATTAAAATCATCGAACTTGGATGGTCTTGAAGGTCGGTACTGCAACATTAACTGCAATGTAGTTTGCCTTCTCTAGCAGTAGCTGGGCTTTTTTGTTGTTATTATATTCTGTTGAAACTCAAGCTATATACGTCTAGCGAGTGACACAAAACTGGGATTTTTCTCGCTGAACTACAAGTACTACGTAAGTATAAGGGTTCAGTAATTATCAGTGTCAAGGAACAAAAGTTACTGGGAACGAAAGTTCCAAGGGACGAAAGTTCCACATATGGAACTTTCATTACCGGGAACGAAAATCAAGGCATTAGCTTAAACAGTGCACTGGACTGTCATGGCAGTCATAAACATTCGCTAGTATAATGTAACATAACATCAAACATTACGTACATCAGACATGCGGGCGTCTAAAAACCGAGAACGACCATGTTTAGATCTTCTGGCTTAAATGTAGAATTAGGGTTAGTTTTAAGGTTAGGATTAGGTATAGGGTTAGGTTTAGGGTTTGAAGTTGCAATTAGAATAACTAAAATCCAGCACAGTCAGTGTCATAATCATTCTCGGTTGATAGATGCTTGAAGTAAACAGCTGTGACGTAGAGATCGTACTGCATGCACGTGTACAGTTTGTTGCGAAATAGTTAGAAAAGCGTGAAACGATCGCAAATATTTCTTCATTTTTGGACTTAGACATCTTTGGCAGTTGATTAACGTAAGTGAAATCGGAAATTTGCGCGTAAGTGGCCATGTGATTTTGCCAAAATAAATACTACCCCACGAGTCGACTACCGCGTGCATCGTCTCCAATGGGCATCCCGAGAAACTGAGTTTTAATTGTAGTTGTGGAGTGTGCATTGAAGCGCATGCCAATGCATTTCTGCCTAAAAGCTTAGGCGTGCTCACTGCCCACTTGGTTTACTGGAGCCATTTGGTGCTGTTTTGTTTTGGTCTTTGGTTACTTAGCCAGCAGGGTTCTGAATGTGACATTGCACCAACAGCTGTGGTGTGTGAACAGCTTTCCTAGAGTTCGTTACCTGATAGTGGAATGGTTGAGAGGTTTGGAACAGACAGTATATCAGCTTTGGGTTGATGTATTTTGCGGAATGCGAGATTTCGAAGATGTAATGCATGCAACGTATGCAATGTAATGCATGCGATGGATGCAGCGCACGCAATGCAACAAACACAACGGACAAACACGTGTGACTCAGTGAATGTCAATGTCAATGCAATGCAATGCACAAAACGGACGCTACCTACGCAGCGCAACAAATTGGATGTGACACATTTGTTGAATGAGTTTCTTGTGTTAATTGCAAATTTCATACTTCTTTGTCGCAAATCTCGGATGCGACGCAAGAAAAGTATGCCTGCAAATACGCAACCGACACAGTTAACACAAGAAAAGTACCCAACAAATGCAACGGACGCAAGCTGTCACATGCGTTCTGTCTATTGCATTCGCATCATGCGTTGCATAAGTTGTGTCCATTGCGTTGCATTCGATTTGCAATTATTGCACTGCGTGTAACATCTATTGCGTGCTACGTCCATTCCACAATTTAATTCTGCAAAATACTTAATTCTGCATGCTTTTTTCGCAATGAAAGTTTCACGAAGTGGACGTTTTCGAATTTCCGTGTTTCGCAAAATACACCTTCACATCGGACTTCACTGATTGTGCATTCAAGTCTAATAGGCTACCTCTTACCAAGTGCAAAGAATCTATATGTGACGTATGTTGAACATTTTACGGTTATTTTGAAAAGTTACAAAAATATTTATTTTCTGTAGTTTAAAACTGATTTTGGTCGTTTCACTTACCTTGAGAGTGACCTAGATTTTATTAGCTACTGCACACCAGAAATTCTGCATTGAATCGGTATAGCGTCAGTATTCAGAAGACTTGCCAGTGTCTGGAAACAATCTCACTGAAGCCTACAAACAAAGCTGAGAATATACACCTCCTGTGTTTCTTCTTCACAGAGCTGACACATGGACCAACACAGTTAACACAAGAAAAGTACCCAACAAATGCAACGGCTGATGGCAAAAGATTGCAAGCTTTCCACATGCAGTGCAAGCGCCACATTCTAAGTATCTGGTGGTCAGACTTTGTAACAAACTCATCAGTCACTAAAAAGGCAGGTCTACCAGACATACATGTATGTGCAGTTATCAGTGACAGAAAGCTGACTGTTCGGATGTGTTAGATGCCTGCTAGAAGGCACTCCAGTACATGACACCCTCCATGCATTGCGTCTGTTGAATTGCTTGCCAGCACTGCATCAAATCCTGGCTGGAGAAGAAAGCCTGGAAGATCACAGAGCAGCTGATTACATGACAGTTTGAAAGCGAAACACCTAACTGCTCAAGAGGCCTGGACAATGGCTGATGATAGCGAAGGTTGGAAAACACTGCAGTCCATCACCAACTACGTGTTCTTATTTCAGAACAGTTTACCCTTGTTTTGTGGATATGTGAAACTGGTAATGTTGATGTAATGTATTTCTTATATACCAGTAATATTGTGCAATTTGTGCAGTATGCTTTAATTGGCTAATTTACATTTTTGTTGTTTTTAGTTATTCGTATGGTATTGTTGATTGTTCGTGTGTAGAGAGAAGAGACAGATCTCGTGAGACATGTCTGGCAACAGGCCTGCAGGTCTCGGCCGAGGCGGCCGTGGGGCTGCGTTGATGCAGCTGTTGAACCAACAGGTCCGTGCTCCAGGTGACAGCAGCCAAGTGCAAGCAGCTGCCACTGGTGCTTCACAGCAGTCACCTGCTACTGGCCTTGGTGCCGGTGCCACCGGTCCGCAGCAACCCGGCATGATGCCAGGTATGTTGGATATGATTCATTCCATTATTGTCTCTCGGACTATACTTAGATTTTGTTGCATATGTGTACTTAACTACTTGCTTTATTTTCCTGTGTTTCTGTGTGTTTATTTTGTCATCTTATATTCTGTATTCATGTTTCTGTAATATTTGCAGTTGTAATAAGCACGGTTATAGTCGTGATGATGATAGTCTTTATTAAAGAGATCAACAGACAAACTGCTGTAGACACAATGCAAAACATACTGACGTGCTGAAAAAACTACTAAAAACAGTCTTTGTACAATACACGGTACATAAGCTTGCACTCATCAATATTATTTATTTTAGAGGGAAGTTCGTAGTTATGCAGTTGCGGATGTGTGCAATATGGTGTACTATAGAGCTAAACAGTTTTCATCGGACTGTTCACAGAGTGCAGCAACAGTGGGCAAAGAATCATCGGTATAATAGCCTGATTTGCCAGCTCATCTCATGAAAGCCTCTATTCTTCTCGCTAGCATTAGTGAAGAGCCACCAAGTGGGGGAGGCATAGAGCAATGTAGCAAGAGCAGTTGATCGGAAGACTAACTGCAGACAGGCCTGAGGCATACCATGAGCCCGTAGCGTTCGAAGACCGTAGAAAGTATGTGCACAGCCTGCCATGACGGTATCAATGTGTTTAGTCAAGCAGAAGTTATGAGATAATGTGACACCCAAAGCTGTTATATGCTGCACCCTGTCGATTCCGTTAACAGCAGGTGGAGGAACATCAATGTGTTCGGTTGCACCTCGGTTTAACGAAAGGCATTTCGCAGGATTTCTTGTAATTAAAGGTCCGTGGTCACCAAAATTAACATATACATTTTATCCATTTTCCTGAAAGTGCAGAATTTTATGATAACTTTAACAGTAATATTGGCGCCGAGCGTTCCGTCAACATGGAAAAATTTACCTTTGAAGTCGACGATCTACGAAAACGACGTAGAAAACGCGCCGTCATGAAGACCTGCGGTGACGTCATGAGTTTAGCCTATAGACGTCATGAATTAATATTCATAACGTCTATAGGCTATGGCCTAGCCTAGAATGATGACGTCGTCTGCTAGCCATTAATATTCATGATCTATATGGGCTAGGGTCATGACGTCACTGCGGGCACTGATAGATTAGAATATTTTGCATAACGTAACGTAATGCCGCATTTCGTTTGAATTCGCGCAT
>Ga0056128_1002459_pt1 | contig 22011 bp, 13 predicted proteins | sample WorMetLIZISLAND2_FD_71113 | JGI IMG/M metagenome (GOLD analysis project Ga0056128, IMG submission 71113) | Marine gutless worms symbiont microbial communities from Max Planck institute for Marine Microbiology, Germany - Olavius geniculatus... ... | reverse complement strand
CTTTGCCAGCGGTTCCCTCATGCCCCCTTTAACGCTATGGTAACGAAAATTTCAAAGTGATCCAGAATCCAGGATTCCTGCCGGATCATGCCCACAATTGAAGCACTGGTAGTTTATGCCATGCCTGACATACCCTCAAAATTTCAAAAAGATCCGTCCATAACTTTTTGAGTTATCTTGCTAACACACAGACACAGACAGACAAAAACCAGCGAAAACATAACCTCCTTGGCAGAGGTAATTAACTGAGTTAATTCAAGCAGAGAACATGCTGTCAGGTTCATGTCCCCAAACATCCAAACCAACACATGGACAAACAAATGCTTGCTGGGCCTCACATAATCTACTTCGCTGCGATAGGCAAATAACTTAGTTAAACTTCAGACAGAGAGCAAAAACGAAAATAAATAAATAATTAATTAATTAACTGAAGCACGTAACTCACAGCCAGGTCCGGACTATTCATCTCTCCACACATCTGAAACTGTTGATCCTGCAACACAACAGCAATTAACAGCAGATTTAACAGTAGTTCTTAATATTTGGGCCACCTTAAAAATTCTGACTGAAATGCCTGACAGTTCCTGTGCCAACAGTTTCTATACTGACTTATATATGGTTAAACAGTGTTAGTGATAAAGTGCAAAATAGGGATATAAAACTTGTACTGGTATCTTCGTCAGATGTGTAAATTGTAACAAAATGTGGCATTACGTTCTGTTATGCAAAATTATCTAGGTCAGTAACTGGAAGTTACATCACCGGGGGAACACAGTCAGTGTTTACCAATTAATTTGGATATTTTTAATGACAAAAAAATACTCTGTCGCATGACAACTGCAGCAGTACATAGGTAGAAAATATGATTTTATAATGTTTATGTTTCTATGTGACGTGTTCTCCCAGTGACGTCATCAGCCTGTCAACATGGTGATTCGTTTTCTATGGCATTTTTTACATCGTCGATTTCAAAGGTAAATTTCTTCACGTTGACAGAAAGCTGGTTGCCGATATTACTAACAAAATTATCAGAAAATTATGCTGTTGTAGAAAAATGGATAAAATGTATATGCTAATTTTGGTGTCCATAGATCTTTAACCCTAACCCTTTCAATCTGATCTTTGACCTTTCAGCTGAAAATAGTCACACCAGTTAAACCTGTCCTGGGAAAGACTTGCACCAATTTTGGTCTTTATAAGCATTTTGGTCTTCAAGTAATGACCCAACCAAGATGAGAGAACAAACGCATGAATGGACAAACAAGACAGGGCCTAATATAATGGTAATGTATAATGAGATTAAATAAATAAAACCGGAGACTACTGGCCTTGTTGTCAAGTATGGCACGCATCAAAATAATAGTCCACCATGCCAAGTCATCTATTATACACAACAACAACATATGTTATCAGTATTACTACACTGTGTCTCAAAAAACATCCCCGACATTTTTGTTTGTAACTTTATAACCAATCAACAGATTTTGGTAATTTTTGGTACGAATATTCCCGACACAACTTGCCATCAAATAGCCATTCAGTTTTCCAGCTTACCCAATGTATGCTCTTGCACTACCTAGGGAAATCAGATCAAGCGAAATATGTGTTGAAATGAACAGAAAACCTGAAAAAAACATCCACGATATTATTGATCGTAACTTGAAAAAAATTAGCAGATTTTAATAATTTTTGGCAGAAATATTTCTGACACCATAGGCTATTAAATAAGTATTTTAGTTTCCACCTCACCCATCGTCTGCTTTTGCACTACCTGAGGAAATCACACCAACCATAATACTTGTTAAAATAAATGAAAAAACATCAATAAATTCCATCTATCCTAATCTGTGCGCCCCAACAGCCGGTCTGTTACAAGGTTTGACTGACATGCAGCAGTGTGTTTACCAGATAAAGTTTAAGAATGTTTGTAAAGTCAAGAAAAGACTGGTACAGGCTGGATTGGTCTGAAGCAGAACATTATCGATACTGCTGTCAATGAATTGAGAAAGCATCTCCTTGCCTGTGTTCGCAGTGCAGGCCGTTAAAAAATGGACAACTGGATAAAATGTCAGCCAAAGTGTCAGAAATGTGAACAAAATGTGTTTTTGCGCGTTTTGTTAATTAAGCAATCATATCGCATTGGATAAAAAAGTGATATTTCGCTGGTTATGTTTTCCCCAGGTAGTGCAGAAACAAACGTTCGCTGAGGTGGGAAACTGAATGGTCGTTTGATGGCAAGTTGCGTCAGGAATATCTGTACCAAAAATTATCGGAATCCGATAATTCGTTTTTAAGTCACAGTCAAAAACGTCGGGGATGTTTTTTTTGAGACACAGTGTAGCAGTAGTAATAGCAACAGGAATAGTAGATAGCTCACCAGGCAAAGTTGTTTGTTACAGACAACAACATACAGCAACTACTACTAGCGCTGCCAGTACCAGCCACCACAACTCCAATCATCACAGCCTTGAAAGAAACACGAGTTTTAAAAACCACTCGTTTCATCAAGATATGGTTTTTAGGGTTAAAGCAGGATTTTTCGACAGACCCAGCTGGATGCGGCGGCGGCGGCGGCGACGGCGACGGCGACAGCGACGACGACGACGACTACGACGACGACTATGACTACGACTACGACTACTACAACAACAACTACACCACAGCAAGTCAGCAATGACACAGTAGCAATGGCAATGACAATGACAATGGCAGTAGCTCTACAGTAGATACCTGAAGTGTCCGTTGCAAAGCGATAAACTCTGTCGACGGTGATCAGACGAAACCTGAATGGGTGAACTTCACTCAGCTACACACAAAGATAGACACAGACACAAAAACCGGTACGGAGACAGACAAACAGACACATTTGTATCCAGTAATGAAATGAAGCCAAAAAGAAAAACAAACCTCACTCAGCTAGACACAGACACAGCAAAAGACAAAGGAAAATGTGAACAGAGGGAGACAGCTACACAAAGACAGACAGTCAAAACAGTGATGAGATGAATAGTGAACAAATAAATTTCGCTCATCTGCTGAGAAACAGGCACAGAGAGGCATAGATATACACAGACAGATAGATAGACGCAAACTGTGACAATACTGACGAGATGACACCAGACAGGAACAGACAGACAGACAGACAGACAGAGGTACCGTCAAGAGATCGGTTAAACATCTCAACGTCTTGATCAGAAATGCTACAATATCCTGCTGTCTTGTTGCTCACATAGAAATCAAATGTCTCGTGCACAAAGGTCACACGACACACGACCCACCTTCACAACTACAGAACACTCACATCAGTAAAACGGCTTCATATTCGGACTTAAGACGTGGTTTTCTGATTGGGTTTACTCATACCAGGCACGTCTAGAAACTCTGCTTGAGGGGCGCTTTACAAGTTGACAGATCAACCAATTGATTGTTTGACTGATTGGCCGACTGACGGACCAACCAACGGACCATATTTTGACGGATTTGACTACAATGCTGGAAGACGATGACACAGTGTGAGAAAATACTACTCATGCACGTACCTTGATGTCTTGCTCGACATTTGCCATTGTGCAGATAGGAATCACTCGCTTTGACACCATGCTCTGACGACAGACACGCAGACAGACAATCACAGTAAATGTGTATATCTGGTAGCGTGTGAAACAAGTATCGGTAAAGTCCTTCCCAAGCCATAAAGGTAAAGGTAAAGGTTGTCAATTTGTATAGCGCATCGTCGTGTACGACGTACACCTCTAATGCGCTTTTCGTCACTAACCAGAGCCGTCGATCGCACAGCCGCCGCATGCAGCCTGCAAACACAGGCTGGCACACTGGCCGACCAGGCAGCTCAGACAGCTGTACAAAGGTCTCCACCTTCGTAACCCATATAATGGGTCACTACTCATTTAACCGACCCCGAAGGGATGGCAGGCTGAGTTGGCCTTGTTGGTTGACTGATAGCGGACGCCGTACCCACAAAGTGGTCAAGCAGCCATCCATCAGTCTAGCGCAGGATAAGGAAAGTCCACCGGCCGGGACCGACGTTCTAACCACTATGCTACGCCACCAACTAAGGCCAAAAAGGTGGTGCTGATCTCTGTTTCCTTAGCCCTCAGCCAGACATCTGCTTACATTGCAAGTCAGGCCCATAGTCTAGATTGGTCTGACTTAGCAAGCATGGGAGTGCACCTATGTTGGGAGTCTGTGGATTGTGTCCCCAGCAGGGTCGGTCCAGAGCACAACCATAGACAGGGGTCAGAAAAGGCCCCTAAAGCCAAAGATTTTTGCACTATAAAGACAAATTCCCATAAAAACTGGCACCGATATTCTACTTTGGCCAAACATAGCAGCCAAACATTGGTCTGGCAGTTGCCTGTCCTGCTGCTATGGCCCTGCGAGACCACGGATACGAGGTACATCACGTGGTGTACCTGTTTACACCCCAGCTTCCACACATGCTACACGTTAGAAATGGTTGATATGAGTGTATCGCATTTAAGTGTAGTATGCCTCGTTCCACTCTTATAATACACCTCAAAACCATGACCAAACGTATACATTTTACTAAGAATGATGTATCATTATTTTCATTTTTCTGTGTTGGTTTTCTTCCATTAGCTACATAGACCTGTCTATTGTAAGTAAGTAAGATTATTTAGAAGGCACAATTTAACAATAGCCACAATGCGCCGCGCTCTCAACGCCCGAATAAAAATGTCTTCAACTGCCGTTTAAACTGTTCAAAGTTAATGTCAGTTTGTCTCAGATGAGCTGGCAGATGTTCCACAGCCTCGGACCTGCAGCCGCAAAGCATCTGTCTCCATAGCTGCTGCAGGTCCTTCTGACGAGGCATTGTCCTTGAGTTGGCAGAGCGCAGCTGACGACGACCTTCGTCGGAGACCAGCTAACAGTTGGCGGCCAGGTAAGGTGGAGCCATACCGGACAGTGACAAGTAGACAAGAGTGGCCATTCACCCGACGCCGAACCGGAAGCCAGTGCAGCTCCTGTAGCATCGGCGTTATGTGGTTGTAGCGTCAAACGCCCAACAACAAACGTGCAGCCGCATTCTGAACAGACTGCAGTCGGCTCATCAGACCGTCGGTGATGCCGTAGAACATCGAGTTGCAGTAGTCCGGGCGACATGAAATAAACGCCTGGACCAGCGTCTTGATGGCGTCAGATGACATCGATCTGACGAGCAGTCGGAGCTGCTGTACCTGGTAGTAGCCATTGCGACACATGGCGGCCACCTGTGCAGACAGCGTCAGCTGGCTGTCGACGATGACGCCGAGGATACGGGCGTCTCCGAGACGTTGATACGTGCCGACGCCACCGGAACCTCCGAAACGTTCACTTTCGCCAGCTGCTGTGGAGAACCCAACCACATCACCTGTGTCTTGATGGGGTTCAGTCGAAGTCGGCTGGCCTTCAACCATGCCTCGATGTCGACGAGACACGCAGTGCGACGTCGGACGGCAGCCTCAGCGTCACCAGCCGGTGTGCTGATGTAAACCTGTGTGTCATCGGCATACTGGTCCAAACTGAGTCCATGATGGTCAACGACAAGGGCCAGCTCAGCTGTGTACAGAACGTACAACAACGGGCCCAGTACGGATCCTTGCGGAACCCCGAATAGTACCGACTGCACAGAAGACAGTTCACCACTGTAAGCAATCTGCTGCGTTCTGTCGGTCTAGCATGTACATCTGCTATATGCGTTTTCTTAACAACAAACTGACAATAAAATCACACCAGCTACCTTGTTCGTAGCGTAGTATTTGAGTGCATCTGTGTCGACTGTCACCCAGCGTTTGAGCCACACGGATCCCAGCTTACTGATGCTGCTCTTCTCACTAGGAATACACAGCAAAATTACAATCACCATCAGCCAACATTACAAAACTTAAGCAAACACAACGTGCTAATTAGTTAGAACCCAAAGTAGCAGGAAAAGGATACATAAAAATTAGCACACTATCAAAGTTAGACATGAAGTTAGAGACTTGCAGTTAAGGTGACAAGCAAACAGTTTCCAACACACAACAAGAAATTTGAGCTAATGCTCATGAGATGCGTGAAAGCCTATAGCAGTTCCAGTTTAGTAGTTTAGCTGAAAATTGGGGTGTTCACGCTAAGTTAATATACAAATACCAAATTCTTTATCTATATCGCATAACGATAGTTCCGTGGTGTCTCCTTGTGAATGATATAGACTTGTGTCGCAGCCTGAAATCGTCAAAAAAATCTATAAAATCCCCTATTTTGGTGTTCAAAGTCATTCAAAGTCATTGAATTCGGCGCCAATCGAGAGCCAGTGTGCAAGTTCCTATCAGTGATTAATAGTAAGTTAGGCCCTATCTCGCACCGTTACTGAGATACAGCGACTTATTGGCCAAAAATCGCAAATTTTGCCCACACCCTCTCATTTAGCGCCATCGTTCAAGGTGACCCCCTTCGAATTTCTAAAAAAGCTTTACGGTTCCTGAAACTAGAGTCTTCCAGGCAGCCGACAGTAAAGATTTGATGATCCTAGCTTGCACCGTTTTTGACTGATCCACCTGTGTGACAGACAGACGGACAGACAGAATTGCGATGGCTAAGACACGCTGAAAGCAGTAGCTGCTTTCACGCGTAAAAATGCTGACGTACCTCGTGTATTTGTACAAAAATCCTTTCCTCTCAGTGACTGAGTTCTGTAACAAACAAGCAGAATGTCAAAAGTAGAGCAACAATTAGAAATCACACTACTGTGTGTATCCTGTGACCATTTAGGCCTACTAGTTGCAGTAGTCAAATTGCACTCACTGCAGACTACAGACAAAAGCAAAAAGTCTTTCATCTTTTTTGCCACGCCCCCTTCCAATCATGGGCAGTGGCCAATATGACCACATTCCTCTTTGAAGCAGCATGTGAGCATGATAACAACACTAAAAATATGAAAAATTTAAGCAGAAAAACTGTAAATGAATGTCAAAATGCTTGCAGCTTAAAGAGGAAGCCCTCTAATTCCCTGACCAAGGGTCTTGCCCCTGAACCCTGCTTTGCTTCAAGTTCCATGTTCTGGATCTGTCAATGATAATTACATCACCAAGCTATGAGTGTGCTGGGGCAAATTAAGACAATGACAGACTGACCTAACTAGGATAGTGAGAGACTGACCTGTTTTGAGTGAGCAATGGGAACAATAATACCATAACTATGAGTGTATATAACACAGTAAAAAAGTAAGAAATAAAACCGTTATGAATGAATTAGAACAGTGAGACACTGGCCTGTTGAGAGCGCTATAAAATTCAACTTTAACCTTGAACTAAAAACATCACTAATGTCACTGATTGGTGCATTTCCAATCGATCGTAAACTACAGCAATTATTTCACATAAGACATGTAATCAACATTTGTACTTTCATGGTGTTAGTTTAACAGTCTACACTGGAATTAAGACAGTGACACACTAGCTTGTTGCGAGCTAGCATTAAGACGATGTCACACTGGCCTGTTGTGAGGGAACGATGGGAACAGACTTGATGACAATGTCTGGGGCTGGCCGACGAAACTCCACATTATCAACCACACTGGAGTCATCGTTGTCATAGAATTCACCGCCAGATGACAAACCGTCTTCACTACACATGCCGTCTACAGGACACAGTACACAGTACACTAGAGTACACTGTAGTTCACAGTACAGTCTAGTACAGTAGAGTACACAGCATAGAGTACAGTACAAAACACAGGACATTATCAACCACACTAAAGTCATCATTGTCATAAAACTCTCCACTAGATCACAACCCGCCCTCACTGCACAAGCATTCTGTACACACACACACAGAACACTATACAGCACACAGCACAACATGCAGTACAAGCTGTAGTACAGTATACACCGTGTCTCAGAAAAAAAAGTCAAACTTGTTTTTGTCATAACTTTGTCAAATTTTTAGTAACTTTAATAATTTTTGGCATGTTGATGGCTAACACAACAGAATTATGTAAGGTGCACTCATTTTCCACCTCACCTTATTTATGTCAATGCACTACCATGTGAAACATAGATGCTTCAAATTAATGCATAATGCTGAGTTGTTGACTCAAGTAAATGCTGTAACGAATTAATTAGGCACAAAATACACTGAAATAAAAATTATTTAACAAAATTATAAGTTTGTATAACAACTCGCTTGCAAATTAGAATTTAAGCCAAAGTGTGTACAAAGACACATACAAAGACACACATGCAAAGACATAATGGCTTAGATGCAACAACAACGGCTGATAGCAGAATCAACGATCGACTGATCAAATGCATTCAGCATAAAACATTTAATAACTCAAAATTATTAAACCACGTTGCACCCTCTGTCGAACTGATGATGCAAAGGTGAGTCATCTGATACAAATAATCGCCGCGTGATATAACAATCTGGAGCATCTGTGTTTAACACGGTAGTGCGCCAACACAAATTAGGTGAAGTGATAAATGAGTGCGCCGTACACAATAATATCATCTTGGCCATCTTTGTGCCAAAAATTATCAAAGTTGGTGAAAATTTGACAAAGTTATGCCAAAAACAATTTTGACTGTTTTAGAGACACGGTGTAAGACAACCTATGTGCACAGTACAACTGAACATTATCGCTGTCATCATTTTTTGTGAAAAAAACTCACCACCAGATGACAGACCATTCTCAGTGCACACATAGTACAACACAACCATAAAAGCTACTGCTAATGAAAATGGCTTTCGCTTTGGTCATAAGCTTTTCATAATATTTATTGTTTGACTAATGCAAGAAAATATGTATGACTTCTAAAATGACAAAAGTAATAAAAATCATATTCTAAGTAAACATAAGTAAGTAAGTAAGTAAGTAAGTACCAATCTGATGTATTCCTTTATTTCTCAACGGTCAAACATCACTGGCAACAGATATCACAACACAGCAAATTGGAAAAAATGCAAGTTGATACAGTGAAAAAAATAATACAGCACAAGTTACCGGTTTCATCATCATCAAGTGATGCCTCGTAGAACGGCGAGGGCGTCCTTCTGGTGAACTTTGCTGTCTTCTCCGAGAACGGCACATCCAGTTCCATGGAGTCCGGCCGAAATAGATCCGGATCCAGTCCAAAGTCGTTGTAGTCAAATGCCGAGTCTAACCGAGCTACCGGAGCACGAGGTGAGATCCGCGGTGAAGTCCTGTGCTGGATGTCTGCCGGAACATTCACTAAGCCTGTAATTTTACCTCCAACACAAACACTTTCTGATGCAACGCCCAACTCTGTTGTTTCCAAACCATCTGAAACAACTGGTTGTGTAGCACTATCAGCAGCAGCAGCATCCGATATCTGCTCATCACTTGTTGTGGTATCACGATCATGACCTGCTTCGACAGAATGATATGCTGCTGGTACTTTTACTTGAATGTCAGCAACATCGGAGTCCATATCCGGTTTAGTACCAGTATGCTCCGTCTCTGTAGCTTCAGATCCTGCAAGTAGTTTATCATCAGCAAGCTTCAATGCCTTTGTACCCTGAGCCTTTGTAGGCACTTTATCATAAGAAAACTTTGATGTCTCTGCATCTTTTGTCTTTGCAAGAGGATTGCCATGAGGAAGCTCTATTGCCTCTGTATCATTAGTCTCTGTATGCGGGGTATCATCAGCTACCTTCACTGGCTCTGTAGCTTCAGTCTTGGCAACTGATTTACTATGAGAAAGCCTCATTGCCTCTGTAGTACCTTCAGTATGGGCAAGCTCTGTCTGTGCATCTTCGGAGCTCGTAAGGAACACTTCGTCGCAGACAGCTGCAGATGATGGTGCGGAGTTACTATCACTGCTTGTGACTACACTGGTTGACAACGTTTCAGCCTGTGCCAGCGTTTCATCCACTGATGTGTCATCTACTACTGGTGATATTTTATCAGGGGATGTTTTATCTATGGCTGATGATGTTGTTTTACCAACTGGCATTTCATCTTCTAATGTTTGATCTACTGATGCGCATTTTACTTCATCTGCTGTTGGCTCATCATCAATTGATGCTTTATCCGCAACAATCAAGTCATCCGCTGACCTCTTTGACCTCAGTCTCGGAGGCAGAACTGGAGCTGCTACGGAAGCTGGTTTAACACTCTCAACCGAATCATTACCACTGTCATCCGCAATCTTTACTTCATCAAATGACGTGAGCTGAACTGGAGCTGCCTTACCACCATTCACATTATTCACCGCATTCTTCACTACGCCACCAACTTCAGACATTGCATCATGTGAAACTGAAGTTACTTTTCCAGTGCTATCCACAGCATCATTATCACTATCCGCAGTCTCTGCTCCGCCACCAGATGCGGTAGCTTGAGACAACACAGTACCAGATGAAACCGGGCCCGATGCTTTTCCAACATACATACCATCATCTACATCGTCATCCATAGCTTTTATTCCACCACTGGATGTGGTAGCCTGAAATGACGGAGCAATACCAAAAGTGTCAGGTGGCGAACTGCGCTGTTGAACTGCGCTGGCAGAAGCTTGTTGTGGGTCAGTGTTGGCATGTTGCCCAGTAGTGGTAGTACGTGGTTGCGGTTGTGGTCGGTTGGTAAACGTGAAGCTGGGTCGCGGTGGGATAGGTGGCGGACGATCTGCATCAGACGATCTCTTCCTTACACCACCCCCACCATCACCTTCAGCCATTCTTATCAGTTCCCCATCATCTGTACAGCACAGTACAAACTAATGGTATTAGCAAGGCTTTAAGTAGGACAGTATGAACCGATATGGAATACTGGCACTTATTTTCTGGGAAAAGACATATCCGTATACTTTGCACGCCATTTTCTGAAATTTAGGCAACTGGTTGCTGATGTTTGCATCGACTTTGCTAAAATAGCGCTAGCTTGAGGGGAAAAACAAAGCTACCATACGGGCATTTATTTTTTTCCTTTTTCAGACCTGAGTAGTAGTGGTATTGGCATGGGTGAGATGAAACAACACATCAGCAGCACCAACCGCACTGGCATTACTGCATTAACGCTAGCCCTAACCTTAACCTTTACCCTAACCATAACCCTGATCCTAACTCTATCCCTATAGGTAAGTAAGTAAGTAAGTAAAATGTGAATTTATGCAGCGCACATCGTTAAATTAACCTCTAATGTGCTGGTCACACTAGTACTGACTGAAAAGGAATGTTTTGAAAAACTGTTTGAAACTGTCAATATCACATGCCAGATCTCTTGAGTTCATCTGGCAGTGAGTTCCAGACCATCAAACCAGCGACTGGAAAAACCCGATGACCGTACATGTTGAGCTGACAGCGTGGTACGATGAGCCGATGTTGGTTGGCAGAACGTAGTTGATGTCGATGTCAAAATGCAACTTCGATGGCTGGCTTGATGTGATCAGTGAGGTACCAAGATGCCTGTCCATGCAAACAATGGTACGTCATAAGGCCGAGCTTGAAGGTGACCCTCTCTGGCACATCCAGCAAGTGCAGCCCTAACGTTTGTCGTAGCTTCTAATTTGCGGTAATTTGCTGCCAGTGCAGTTGGTGCTGCCGGTGCAGTGTTTCATCACATCCATAGGGGTAGTGGTAGGAGTAGTTTATTAATCGCTTTCTCAGAATCAACACCGTGTTACAAAAAAAACAACTAAGCCTTTGCACTGTTTATCATATGTTCGCCAAACTACGACAAAAACTTAATAGATATGGCAGTTTATGCCATTATTTTGACAGCAAAATACATTGGGTGACTTTAAATTTTGCTTAAACCTAAGTTTTGAACTATAGTTTTAGACCAAAACTCAGTTTAAAACCTAATTAATGCAAAATTCAAAGTGACGATTAAATCTGAAGTTAATCTGAGCATTGGTTTGAAACCATACTTTAGAGTCCAGATTAAGGTTTGGTTTAAAACTATAGCTTAAAACTTAGGTCTAAGCAAAATTTAAAGTCACCCATTGCATTTGGAGTGAACGATGGTAAAGTCGGACATGTGGATCTGCGGACGTGGCAACTGGTAAAAGATGGGAGTTGATGCGGAGGACATCTGCCTTTTACCCATCGTACTCAGCCACGCCTCTGGATCAATAAGCAGCGTATAATCGTGTATTAATTTGGGGCCTTTGGGTGCCGGACGTTTAGGTGCCATGCTTTGTGACCGGCATGATATTAAAATTACTGTACTTTGCATATAGTTCAAGTTAAAATCGTAAGTTGGCAAAATAAGAAAGTTGGCAAATCTGGGTTTACAATAGTAACTTCTTGCTGCACTTAGTAGTAGCCATTGTCGTCATCCGTTGTCGTTCGTCATCGCGTGACGTCACTGTAGGCCTATGTCGTCATTGTGCATTGTCGCGCGTCGTTGTATGTCATCGTGTGTCATCATCATCAAACGTCCTCGTCGTATATCATATCTGTGCGCCTTGTCACCTGTTGCATCGTCGACTTACATTGACATCGCACTTCGTTGTGCATTATTGCGCGTTGTCAACGTTAAATCTTGCCATTCTGTGCTGTCGTCGTCAAGTGACAAAGCAGACCATTGTTTTCAGAGTAAATGTCCAGAAGAATTCGCGATAGGAATTGGGCTATTGTCTAGTCCTATGCAAAGTGTGAACTGTGAAGAAATTCATTGCGGCAGAGTTCAAATGACTGCCACCTATAAAGTGTCCTCTGAGCAGTTAATTACAGAGACAATGGTTGAAAAACTCAACAACTTTCATGACTGGCAATGTACATTACAACTGTTATCCGCACATCCATCTTTTACCCACACATCCACACTTAGCATCCGCAGATTTTATCTGCCTTTTACCCGTCGCCACATCCGCACATCTGCATATCTGCACATCCGCTTATTACCCATAGCCATTTGGAGTGCAAGGTGTTATCTGCCGTGAAAATTCACGGAAAATAAATAGTCGATTACACGGAAGCTAACATGAAATGGTTATCTGCCATGATAATTTATTGAAAATAAATAGGCCCATCATTAAGCCTATCTGCTGTGAATTTGCATCGAAACAAAGTATAGTAAAATAATTGCCAGTGCTATTTAGTACAGCATTATCGGATTATGCAAGCAGTTATAGTAAGTTAGCAACTTCTGTAGCCTGTAGGCTAGCCTATACAGGTAATTTATCACATCAGTCAGATTGTGACAGTAGCAGTCAATTTGCATTGAAATTTCTATCTTGCCCAAAGTAACTACCAGCTATCTCGCATAAAACAGGCAGAGACTGCGGTGAAAAGAAACAAGTTAAGCTTCCTCAACATGCAAATTTGTCACTATACCAAATTGTTATTATTAGGCCCTAACTGTGTGATTATTCGCTTATTTCTCAGCTTCTATATACGTTTCCGTACACCAATTATCACGGCATATATCCAAAAGTAAAAAAAATGCTTCCGTGAAAATTCACGGAAAATAAGTAGTAGATTATGGCTATCTGCCATGAATTTCCACGGCAGATATAATCTTCGATTTGGAGTTGGCAACCCTAAACAGTAAGAACCCAGTTCTAAACGGTCACACGCAATGACAAGCGCAAATCGACAAGCTAAATGCATTTGACACTACAGCGCAAAATCACAACTGTACTCGTGTTTGCATCGACCGGTATTTCATCACAGAAACAATTTTAAACGCTTATTACGTGCACTTATAGGATTGTTGACATCAGTTACTTCCGGGAACGCCAGCGAGATACAATAAATAAGCAAATAAACGCAGGTCCAGGATCAGGGAGTGGCCAACTTTGCCACTTTTTATGAGCGAAAGCATGGTGTAGACGGCTCTGGCGTCTGCATGGTGTAGACGTCTTTTGGGTATTGTTTATTGTTACTTACTTTTACGTAGGCGTAGCCAGAAATAGCAGTCAAAAGAGACGAACTAGCCCCAAAAGCCAAAAATTGAAGCCGAAAGCCGAGAACAAAAGTGAATTTCTTGGGTATATGGGCCAGTCGCCGGGGGACAGCCCCGGAAGCAAACGCTTTTGGGGGCTTAAAAACCCCCTAATATGCATATATTGAGTATAAATTTTATTAGTTTTGCTGCACAAATTTATAACGCATTGCATACGCAAGGAAAAAAAGGCGACTTTGGCATCTTGGTGGGCAGGCTTGGCCCTGTTGCCCCCTAAATCAGCCTAAATCGGTGTACGGGGTATAAGGTGACAGGTAACACTCTGGCTAGTGATTCCATATGGCAGTTGACGCTCCGTAGCTCCGATATGGGTTTTCTATGAAGTCAAAAAGTTAGCCCCTCCCCTTAGTTTCATTTTCCCATTCCGAATCCTTCGCAGCCCTCCCCCTTTTCATTCTTTTTTCCTTCTTGATCCTCATCATATTTTCTTTCCTTCCCTCTCTTTATAAAGAATAGTATAACCCCTGAAATCCAGTTAGGGGTGTGGCACGTTGCTAAATCAGTGGCTTCTATCTCCCCAAATCTTGAGTAAACTTCTCCCCCCATCAGTTTTGGACTTCACAGTCCTCCCAATTTCTGACTCAAGTTTCCTCCTCTACTTCTTTCCCATCTAGGGCAACAGTCTTCATAATGGTGTCGTTTGCCTGGTAAAAAATTGAGGGGGATTTTTGTTAAAGTGCAGATTAAAAAATAAAAGGAATAAAAAATAAGGGGAGAAGTATTGTTAAGAGTGTAGATTGCCCAGTGAAAATATGGGGAAAGTAGAAATAGGGGGAAAACTTTTTTCGTTAAAGGTGCAAATTGAAAAATAGGGGAGAAATAAAAAATAGGAGGAAGTTTTGTTGAGGGTGTAGTTTGCCCAGTGAAAAATAGGGGAAAATAAAAAAAGAGGGAGATTTTTGCTAAAGGTGCAGATTTAAAAAATAAAGAAAAAATAAAAAATAGGGGGAGTTTTGAGCTACAACCTTATCAACCCCCTATTTTTCACTGCGTGCAAGCTGCGCCCACCAGGTATGGGGACAGAAGCCACTGAGCTAAGTATCCCTAGCATTTACTTTCAAATCTGACATTTGTTTCCAACAATTTCCATGATTTTCATGCAAAATAAAAAGAAATTACTGAAACACCTCCGTAAGTGTGGGCAGCAAATTACATACAAATATGTAAAGTTTCTAGCAGCTAAGAATACAGTCCAAAAACAGTAGGCCATAGTAATATAGGGAAAAATAGACGCAACCTTTGGGTATTTTTGCCACTACAGAACTATTTCATGACACAAAAGTGTTTGCAGCCAAGGCTCCACCACAGACCCCACTGGAAAGATTACAGCAATTTCATACAGCGTCTAGCTGGTGAAGAGAAAGAGCTTGCTGCCCCCACCCAAAAAAACAACCCCTCTCGGCCTCAAACTGCCCCTCCCAACTCCAATTTTTGGCTATGCCTATGTGTCCAACAAGTGGGGATGGAGTGTTGTGGTTGTGTAGAAAATATCACGAAAAAATTGACAGAATCTCCTTTAGTCAAAAATTTTTCGTCCAAAAATGCGAAATTTGAGACTGTAAAACCCATTTTCCTCATGTTAAATAAATTTCCGGACAAAGTTAGAATCTTGACCAATCATGAACATTTGCAGGCGTCTGACACAATTCTGTTAAAAATTTACAGTGTCTGTTGGAAAACTGGAACTTGCTGTCTGGCCTACTTTTTCAACCCATGACGTCACTGGCTTCGATTCCGTACATATGTTAAACAGATTGCCTGAATGCCAGTAAACATAAGAGAATGACAAACTGGCAAAGTCTAGAAATGCAATTCCATGTATGTGACATAATCAGCTTTGAACTGAACTACATGAGACCTAATCTACTGTCACACAACATGCAAATGGATTTGACACATAGGGCCTATGTAAGGTACCACAAGTAATAATGGAGTCGGTGATTCAAGTGACTACACGTGTGTGAGTACATGCAACATACTGAATTTACACGACAAAACGACCATCACATGTTCTACAGACATCAACATCATCTCATCGTAACCATCGCACCATCACCATCATCAGGGTGTCATGTCATAAGCAAAGTCAAAGACCAAGCATCTATATCGTGCTAGATCTTGTGTTGACTGCAACAGTTCTACCAGTGATAGCTCTGTTGATGTGAGACTGTACAGATATTTTCTTCTCTGTCCTTCTCTTGTCGAAGTAGATTAGACACCACCGACAGCTAGAAAATTGGTTTGTATCCCAGTTTGACGGAACATCTACTGAAGTGTTTCGCAACAAGAAATTCCTTACGTTTAAAATATTTACCACATGAACCACAGCAAAACTGCTTAAAGTCTGAGTGTTTCAGCTGATGAGATTTCAATTCAGCTACTGTACAGAAACGCATTAGACATTCATTGCAAACATACGGCTTCACACCTTCATGACGAAGTAAATGTGCTTCTAGATAACGACGGTTAATGAATTTCTTCTGACAAATGTGACATGTGAACCAAGTACCTTCATTGTGCGACTTCAGCAGATGTACCTTGAGTTGGCTATTCCATGTAAAACAGTCTGAGCAGTGTCTACATGAATATGGCTTTGCACCAGTGTGAGCATAAACATGACGCTTCAGACCACGACTACTTTTAAACATCTTCCCACAGTAACGACAGTCATAAAGTCTTCTGTTGCTGTGTACATGACGTTTATGTCTCTGCATATGGCTAGATCGGCTAAAACTTTTGTCACACAGTGCACACTTGTACGGTTTGTCTCCCGTGTGGACTCTCATGTGTCTGTTTAGATGTTGAAGCCTATTAAATGTCTTGTCACACTCATGACATTTGTATGGTTTCTCTCCACTGTGAATTCTGCTGTGTTGAACCAGGTTATCCGAGTCTGCAAATCGTCTGTCACAAACAGTACATTCAAACGCTTTCTCCCCTGTATGAATTCGTCTGTGTTTTGTCAACACATAATTATCTCTGAAACACTTTCCACATTCAGCGCACTTGTATTTACTGCCATGAATGTTCATATGCAGCCTGAGGCACCACATATTAGCAAACAGTTTCTCACACTGAGTACATGAGTACAACTTGTCTAAAGTATGCGTTTGTTTGTGTCTTTTCAAACTGCTTTTCTGTGTAAACCGTTTGTCACACACTGTGCAAAAATACGGTCTTGACTTGTCATCATCTAGATGCTCAGTGATATCGCTGCTATCAGCTTCAATCTTCACCTCAAATAAACGTTCTCCTGCACAATGAACACCTTTATTCATCACAAGTGACACTAACAGAAAAGCAGAAAAAGGATCTATACATTGAAAGTGGGGGCAGTCAAATTAACGCATTAATTAATAAACGTGCATTACAAAAAATTAATGCACATACGTAAATTTACTAAATTCTGTGAAGCAGGAGTTCCCGTTTTCGATTACACCACGGTTGTCTGACAATCGAGTAACATTCAAGTGCTTAGATTGTTTTGTTGCTGTTTTATCCCTACTGTCACGGTCCTGCGACACAGCTTGATTTCGTCAGTCGTCGTTGCTGTCACTCTCTCAATGCAGTCCACTTACGTCCTACAATATCAGCAATATTAACGCTGTGTAATTAACGCATTAACGCATATATGCGTTAAAAAATAATACAATGCGTTAACGCATTTAAAAAATTAACACTTGGACAGCTCTAATTAAAAGCCATCAGCCAAAAAACACAGAAAACCTACCATGTTTACACAGAGTTTGAAATTATCCACAACTAATTATGGCTAATTGAAAAATGCACATGTCTTATGTATACAAATAGTATGACACATTATCCGAAATGTATAATAACAAGAAATTTGAGCTGATGCTCACGAGACGCACGAAAGCCTATAGCAGTTCCTGTTTGCAAACTGTCAGTCTATCTCCAGCTACTTCGTAGCAGTTCATTCTTGAAGTGTGCGCTGCAGCCGAAGATTGCAAAAATCAATAAAAAACCCCTTATTTTCAAAGTTCAAGTCTTTCAAAATCATCGACATTGATACGACTGAAAAGCTCATCACTTGTGCTTGTTGTGATGGGCAGCATGCCCATGCCTATCTGCAACCATTTTCATGAAAGACTGGCCAACGACAGTAAAATAACGACTTTTACGGGGGTACCGCTCTTTTGTACCCAGAAAGTCAAGATGCAGACCGTCACAATCTACGTTCAGTGCTGAAAATTTCGCATGCAGCTTTTCCATGTCTATTTCAATTAATTTCGGCGCAATTCGTTCTTAAAATGTGTCTCGCAGCGCGAAATCGCCAACAAATCCATAAAAACCCATATTTTAGCATTCAAGGTCATCCAAGGTCATTGAATCTGAGAGAATGTGAGAGCCAGTGTACGACTTCCTATTAGTGATTAATAGTAACCTAGGCCCTATCGCGCACTGTTATTGATACAGCAACTTATTGGCTAAAAATCACAATTTTGCCCACCCCCTCTCATTTAGCACCCTCGTTCGGGGTGACCCCCTTCGTATTTATGGAAAAGCTTTACGGTTCCTGAAACTAGATTCTTCCAGACAGCCAACGGTTAAGATTTGGTGATCCTAGTTTGCACCGTTTTTGACTGATCCACCTGTGTGTAAAATTGTGAAATGTGCCCACCAATATTTTATAGCAAGGGTGGTATAAGATAGTAGAAAATAGATTTTATTACGCATTTTATTGCTTGCTTGTTTTCCTGGGCATCAACCACAATGCTGGAACATTGCCAGAATTAAACGTTTACAGAACTGAGAATCTGCCTTTTAAGCCATAAACGGTCGTGGAGTGGGCATGAATACAAAAAACATAGATAAAACACAAAAAGTAACGGAAAATGCCCTCCCTACGCAGACCCCCTTCCCGTCGTCCCTCATCAACCAAATTTTGCATGTGGGGTCGTATGCCGGATGTCTTTCTTGATTTGAAGTTTCATTAAGATCGTGAAAAACTTGCTGAGTGTCTCACGTAATCTAGATGGCAAATTGCTGGCCGGAAGCTCAAGGTCAAAATTTTTTCTACAATGGAATCCGAGCTTTGGAAAAACGCTGCACCAAGTGCATCTCAGTTGCAAAGGAATACGTTGAAAATTGGCAAAGCTTGATCCGAATATCTTTTGCCTAACTGTATTGGTCTACAACAACTATGTGAGTGACCCTCGTACATTGCAGAATAAACTGTACGGTCTTGGAGATGTACAAGCAACAATGTGAACTTAAATTAACGATGTACTGTAAAACTTCTAATACAAGGTGGGTCTCAAATACAAGTCACGGACCACACTCTCGAAACTTTTATGCACATTTATGAGAAATTTTTTATACCAGAAAAAGCACATATTTTAAAAACGTCATAGGAAAATAAACTACAAAAACTGTTGCTAGAAAGATATTAGGAGGCAAGAATTCAAATTGTCATAACACCCGTTAAAAAATTTAGAAAATTTTCAGAAAAACTCAGCTCTATGTACGAAAGCACCAACCTTGTCTTAGAAAAGAAAGCTGCATAATAATTACAAAATTTTACGGCAGCTTATGTGCTGATAAAGTTTAGTTTGGACATCCTATGTGATGCCATATATTAAACTGAATGTCCATGTATTAATGTTAAACTGTGAATAAGTAATTTACATTTTGTCAACTCAAACAAAGAAAAGATGGCTCCATCAATGTACCAAGATAAAAAGTTTTCCTAAAATATATCCTAAATAACTATATACTGAAACTGCAAGTGCTTATCTGCAAAGGCTGCATACACGCATCCAATTGGCTAAACTACTTTACACAGATAAAATAAGTACTTCTCCAGAAAGAAGCCCAGCTGTTGCTAGAATAGCTGACCATATTGGTTGTCAGTGACCTTCAAGGTCATCCAAGGTTGACGATTTTCATATCATTTGAAAGCCAATATACGACTTCTTATCAATGATCAATAACAACCTAGGCGCAATCTCGCACCATTTAGCCACAATAGCGCGTAACGGCCTTCAAGATTATCCAAGGTCAATGATTTCCATCTATTCTGACAGGGCGTATGCCACTTTCTATTAGTGATTAATAGGGCTGCAGATTAATCGCAGTTAACTCTGCAATTAATGATTAATAAATTAATCATGATTAGTCTGCTTAATAGCGATTAAAAAATTAATTGCAAGCAATTTTCTTGCTTACTTACTTCATGTGCGCAGGTTCGTTGTGTAGCATAACTCTTAAACTTTTAGCTGCTTAATTTGTCTGTTTCATATATTTTTAAGCAACCTTCATATTTGTGGAGTATGGCTGAGGAAGAAAAACCAGACAAGAAGTAGGACGAAAAAAATCATTTCCAAATAGGAAGCTGCTGTTGAAAATTCAATGATTGTGTGATTAATCACAATTAAAATATTTAATCGTGCGATTAATCGCAATTAAAACTTTTAATTGATCTGCAGCCCTAATGATTAATAGTAACCTAGGCCGTATCTCTCATTGTTTCTGAGATATGGTCAGTTTTCCCTTGAAAAATGCATCCAAAATCATCAATTTTCATGCTACTTGAAAGCCAATATGCGACTTCCTATTAGTGATCAATAGCAACCTAGGCCCTCTCTCGCACTGTTTAGCCACAATACATCCATAACAGTCAGACAGACGACAACCATGCCAATAACTCAATCACTACTTGACTATGGTCAGCTAAAAACCATACAGAATTTGTATAGAAAAAGTTCTTTTAACATCGCAAATCATCGGACATAGAAAGATTTATAAAAATCATCTTTAACAGTTTTTAAAAATGTAACCCCAGATCTCTAGTATTTCCTGTTTTGCAAGTGTGTCTGAAATGCTTTTTTATCGTGTTTTTAGCTTTACCTAGCTTTAGTTTCTCTTTGTACATATATTATTCTGTCTTCTCTGCCTTATGTTACACTGTACTGTGTAAATTGAAATAAATATAAGTCAAATCACTTGCTTTAATACAAGCTGAATCTGCAAAACAATCCAGAATTCACCTGCTACCTACTAACCAGCTCATATGACCCTCATCATCATCATCATCATCAAATGATGAAAACTACACCTTTTCACTCACAGTGTATCAAAATGCATTTGAAGGTCACCAATTGTATTTCATTAAAAAAGCAAGAAAAGCATGATGCTGGAAGATGGAATAAACAGAAAATCTAACACAACAACAAACATACCGACAGCTGATGCACTGTTTACATCAGTGAGCTGACTCATCAACCTACAAACATGTTATACATCTTAGTCAGTGTTTCATATCATAACGAACACTCATATGAGCACTGTATCTTTAACAAGTTCTCATAGATGCCTCCCAGCACTGGTTTACTGGTATGATACTGGTAGATACAGCTGCTTCTTTAATAATCATACGAGTTTTAAAGGCCCTCACTTTACAATAACTAGGGACCAACCGAGTTCACGGGGAAAAATGCATGATTTCACGGCAGCATTTTTAAAATGTGTCAAATTTCACGGAAAATTCACGGAGAGTTTCGAAAATTTACGGGAAATTCACGGGCCCCACAGACGTTATTTCGAGGTGCGCACTAATCCAAACGAAGAAATTTCTGAACAAAGAATATTTACTACACTAAGTCAAGACTCAAGACAGTCAAGAGTCACTGTTCGACTCAGGCAATCCCAGTTTTTGAGTTCTTAGCGACGATCACTTGATTTGCCAAGTTGCTTGTTGACAGTCTCTGGCGCTGTGGGGCGCTGACAGTGGTGTATTGGCTGACGCTTCTTTCAGCATCAACACTGTTAGTAGAGATAGACAAGTACCGCAGCGCTACCACAACACAGTGAATACAGGGTGGTCCAAAAAACGAATACCCAGTTTTATTTTTGGGATAACTTCGGTAATTCAACACCGATTTTAACCATTCTTTCACTGTTACTAGCAAAAATTTATGGCGCGTAAACGCGAGGTTCTTCCACCCACCGCACCTTTATTGTGTGATCACATTACCTAGCAAAACAAACACTGTCAAAGCTACAGTGGTCTCGGAGAACAGGCAACACATAAAGATATCAATTTCGTAGCATAAAAT
>Ga0056128_1002457_pt1 | contig 22013 bp, 9 predicted proteins | sample WorMetLIZISLAND2_FD_71113 | JGI IMG/M metagenome (GOLD analysis project Ga0056128, IMG submission 71113) | Marine gutless worms symbiont microbial communities from Max Planck institute for Marine Microbiology, Germany - Olavius geniculatus... ... | reverse complement strand
CCTGCTGTTGGGGCCCACAAATTAGGACAGATAGAATTTATTGACGTTTTTCCATTCATTTTAACACGTATTATGCCTGGTCTGCTTTCCCCAGGTAGTGCAAAAGCAGATGTTGGGTGAAGTAAAAACTAAAACACTTATTTCGTAGCCAGTTGTGTCACAAATATTTCTGCCAATTATTATTAAAATCTGCTAATCTTTATTCAAGGTACGATCGATAATGTTGGGGATGTTTTTTCAGGTTTTCTGTTTAGTTTAATGCATATTTCGATTGATCTGCTTTCCCTAGGTAGTGCAGAAGCATACATTGGGTGAGGTGGAAAACTGAACAGTCATTTGATGGCAAGTTGTGTCAAGAATATTTGTGCCAAAAATATTTAAATTTGATAATTTGTTTTCAAGACACATTTGAAAATGTCGGGGATGTTTTTTGGGACACAGTGTATATATAAAAATAGTAACAACGGTTAGAATAGCTGAACTGCTATCGGAATGTTGCCAATTAGACGCGGCTTGTGCATTAAGCCATTACGCCTTTACTTATTTACTTGCGGTTGGTTGCTAGGATTTTCGTGAGAAACTAGAGTCTGAGAACCGCGGTGCAAAGAAGATGATATCAGAAGGCACGATGAGATGCATCTTCAGCAACATCGATTCCATCTACAAGCTTCACATTCAGTTGCTGAGACAGCTGCTACAGCAGCCACTTAACGCGTCAGTCACTCATTGCACAAGACACATCAAGCCCCTAGCCACAAAGATTTGACAGTTTCGATTGATTCCCATATGCATAAAAATGCGTTCGCGGCCGGGGCTTTGCTCTGAACCTCACTTTTGGAGCTTACGTCACTCCCCAACCCAAGCCTCTTATCTCTTATCTATACGTACAGGGGGTCCAAAAACGGATACCCAATTTTATTTTTGGGATAACTTCGGTAATTCAGCACAGATTTTAACCATTCTTTTACTGTTACAAGTAGAAATTTATGGCGCGTAAACGTAAAGTTTTTCCGCCCACCGCACCTTTATTGTGTGACCACATTACCTAGCAAAAACAAACACTGTCAAAGCTACAGCGATCGTCCTTTGTTATTCTGCCCATATTAAACGATTTATTCTAAAAAATTATTACCGGTAAACAAAGTAAATAAACACAATATGACGTAACAATGACGTCACAAGGCACTACTGCAAATAAGTAAGTAAGTTTACCTATTTTATGCTACGAAATTGATATTTTTATGTGTTGCCTGTTCTCCGAGACCACTGTAGCTTTGACAGTGTTTGGTTTGCTAGGTAATGTGGTCACACAATAAAGATGCTGTGAGTGGAAGAACTTCACGTTTACGCGCCATAAATTTCTGCTTGTTACAGGGAAAGAATGGTTAGAATCGGTGCTGAATTACCGAAGTTATCCCGAAAATAAAATTGGGTATCCGTTTTTTGGACCACCCTGTAGATATGGGCCGCTTAGTGGCCTGGGGAGGGCTGGTGCATAGAGTCGAAACCCAACCTCTGTATTAGAAAAATGTGGCTATAGGATTTGAAACTATTCTGCACCGTTGCACGGAATTCGGTAAAATGCTGAATTCCGAATCTTGGCCAGTGCTTGTCTATCATAAATGTTTGGAACGTTCTAAACTCCAAAGTAGGCCTAACTAGCGTGCACAGTCTTGAGACTTAGGGATTCGCGACATCATGCAAAGTTTATTGTGCGACAGTCTTCTTAATAGACCGCAATACGCCTCTTGTTCACCCGCCCGTCCGATCGTCCCGTTCAGACTCCTGGTTTCTCTATTATTAATATCAAGACACACCATTTATAGCACTGTACGGGCTGGCACTCTCACAATGGTTTCTAGTGTCTGCGAGGTCGGCTCGCTGCTGCTTCTAAGTCGTAAGGCCTATGAAAAATTAACTGCCCCGATGGCGCCAGTGTTGCATAACTATTGGTCTACCGGTGCTATAATTATATCGACGGTGCCAGCGTCATCTAATTACTATCGTCCTCATTTTGAGGTTCTATATTATGGAACATTTTTAGCTCAACCAATTACGAAATCATTCTATAAGAACCTTGTATAATTAATGCGGCCATTTCAAATAAACCTCCGAAGGCTTGTGCGTTAAGTCAAAAACTGAAAGGCACAGGATATATTTATCCGGCTGCCGTATCAATAGCCTATAGCGGCGATTCATACCGCGATCGGATAATAATCCGGTCCTTCCAGGGCCGGCTATTTATCCGGCGGCCGTCTCAGACGGATGTAGCCAGTACGTACGAACACACAAAGGTGCTCGTAGGTACCCTCGTACTGCCGCAAAGACTCGAGTGCAGCCGGCCAACTGACAAACTCAACCCTAAAAACTAGGGAATCATGGATCGCCAGTCGGCAAGTTTTGGTGCTTGCCTCCAGCAGCCTCGAAATCATCACCAGTGTTACACGCTTACTTTGGGTGTGCATTATTGTCAATTAAATTTCTAACATACGCTAACACTAGACAAAGAACTTCGTCCTAAATATTAGCCTAGAGCTGTCCTATTCGGACAGCCAAGATCAAGGCTACGCTAACACTAACCTTAACCCTAACCTTAAACACGGGCGTCCAATCCATTGACAGGTGGAGGCAAATGCCTCCTGGAAAAAGTTGGGGAGAAGTAAACAATTGAAAACTAGAGGAAATATTTTTTCGGCGGCAGTTTTCCTAGAAACGCATAACACAGAATGCGACAATTCTGCATACAAAACAGCCCAATTTTTTTTCCTGCTCGCTTCGCTCGCAGATTACTCGTAGCCCCTACTTTCAAGGCTGTATTTAAGGGGAGAGGAGGGTTAGCGGGTTTAACCGCCCCATAAAATTATTAATTTTATTGTGAAAATTTTGTGTATAACAGTTCAAAAAAAAAATTCCGCTCGCTTCGCTCACAGATTGTTTGTAGCCGTACTTTTCAGCTTGTTCCGCTGCCCTTGTTTGGTTTTATTATTTTAACTGCATGTAGCAAATTTGGTCAGCTGATTCTGAGAAAAATTACAGATGTCATATTTTAAGGCTAAAATGCACTAAATTCGATTTTGGCTGGGGAAACTTACAGCGCTCCCTTTAGCTGCATTTGAAGGGTTCTACTTCTAAGACAAGGAAAAGAAGAGGAAGAAGAAAGACGAAACGGGAGGGAAAGAAAAAAGTAAAGGAAAAAAAGAGAAGAGGAGGGAGAGGGGAAAAAGGGAGGAAAAGGTCAACCCCAGTGCCGGAGCAAACATTCTGGCTACGGCCCAGCCTAATTTTAAAGTTTTGGTGACACGCCACCCTTGTTTGCCCCTATATTGTTTAAACTTTACTAAATTTGGTAAACTAATTATATGGAAAATAATTAAAATTTGTTGCCACCAAATGTCATATTTCAAAGGTTAAAATCTACTAAATCCGATTACGGTTGGGGCTTCGTCCCAGACCCCGCTAGGGGAGCTTACAGCACTCTCCCTAAACTCCTAGCTGGATTCAAGGGGTTATACTTCTGAAGGGAGCGAAAAGAGAAAGAGGAAAACGGGAGGGGGAAGGACAGAAGTGAAGGGAGAAAGGGAAAAGAGGGGAAAGAAAAATGAGAGATAACGGAAAAAAAAGGAAGGAGGGGGGAAAGCATCCGAGTTGGGGGAGGTTGCCTTCTGGTGCTGAGGGGGAATGGACGCCCCTAACCCTAAACCCTCGACCTTTCACACTAAAGTGTAATATTAACGCTAATATGTAGTGATTACGCACAACGCTAATGACAGCGACTGACACTGATGTCGCCGCCTGGCGATTTCGATTGAATCGTAATTGAATCAGCAGTCCGCGAAGACTCGTTTTCGATTCATCAGATAAATAGCCTACATGCAACATTATTTGAACGGATGGAACCTTAATCCAAGACTGTTAAAGAATAACCTTTTGTACTGGAAATTGGACGAGAATAAACCCTTGCCTTCCGCTGGAACCTGTGGGTTCATCTAAGATTTACAATAATCATTTGTGGGGAGAACGTAACTACGCAAATCACCGCTGCTGTATAGGACGCAGTGTCGCGTTGGTGGCGTGTTCTGCGGGTTCGCACATTATCTCAAGATGTACGCAGTTTACCTCAACAACGTCGAGCCATGTCGCCGATTGCTGACTCAACTCGCGCGCCGTTCAAAGGACTTCGACAATCTCATCAAACACTTTGAGGTCCATTAGCAGTGCGCAGCCTTAACACACTCGTTCATTCAATTTCGAATAACGCTGGAACCTAGGACACGTATTTATGTAAGTAAATAAAACGTAAATCTATACAGCGAATCAACTCCAGAAAAGCTTCCAACGCGCTGTTTACAACTTAGTATACCATGAAAAGAAAAATGTCTTAGGTAAGCTTAGTAGTCCAAAAATGGAGGTAATGTAAATAGGATCACGTAGACGTCTCGGCAATGAGTTTCATGGCATCTGGCCGGCGACAGAGAAAGCCCGACGTCCGTATGAACTCAAGCGGTAAGACGGCACAACAAACTGATGACTGGCAGCAGGGTTGGGTAGCATTTCGCCTAATCGCATTTCGCCTAATCCCATTTTGTCTAATCTTTTTTGCTAGGCGGACCAACAACAACGACTTGCTTTGTCGTTTTTGCTTTTTTGACAAGCTTTGTTTTGTCGTTCATCATTTTTTCTGTACCATTTTTTTTGGCCGACCGTAAGTAAGTATACGACGGGTGTCGTCTCCTTTCGCCTAATCTCATTTTGCGTCGTATACTTAGGCATACCCTAACCCTAACCCTAGTTCGATTTCGGTTGGGGCTCTGCAGTAGACCTAACTGGAAGAGCGATTGGGCGAAATGCTACGACACCGGCAGCAGAACGATGTTTTTAAGCAGTGTGCAGCGAGATAGCGGGGTAAAAAAACAATAACATGATTTGGCTACAGTTAGTTGCATGATTAAGGTCGACTAATGATAAACTGTGCAACATATTAGTAAAATGTTTTATAATAATTATTTATGAAGGCCTTAATGTTTTGTTAATCTTTGCAGCAACGACCGGACTTCGAGCGTTTGAAAGTTGATACGTTCCTGCAAGAACCGATTGCAAGAATTCCTCGCTACGAACTGCTGCTGAAACGTGCGTCGATCTTTCAACGCATTTAGCCTATACTGAACCTAGTTGTTCAACATCTGTTTTCTGCGTTGGTTTGACTAGATTTTTTGCGCGGCTTTCGCAGACAGTAATGATCTACAGGGTGGTTCAAAAACGGCACAAAGTTAATGATACCATTATTTTGCAACCGTATGTCATAGAGTCGTGAACTTATCTACGATCTAGAAAATACTTGAACGGCTAGTACTGGTAAGACTCAGACCACAGTTGCTCGTGTCGCCGAACTTCGCACTTCTACAGTCAGCATATCGTCGTGGCCACTCGACTGAGACTGCACTGCTGCACGTTATGAACAGCGTGTTCACCACCGCAGACAACAAGAATTCAAGAAAGCAACGACGCTCGTTGGTCTGGACATCTCGGCAGCTTTTGACACGATCGACCCCCCACACTCTGCTCAGCTGTCTCTGTATTGAGTTCGGCGGCGATGGTAAAACGTCCGCCTGGCTGCGTTCTTACCTACCGGATCGACAGCAGTTTGTCAAACTTGAGAAGCACGCTTCTCCCACAACACAGAATACGTGTGGCGTGCCCCAAGGGTCGGTACTTGGACCGCTACTTTTTACGGCGTACGCATCACATCACCAGTCGGCGACCTAATCGAATCGTTTGGCGTGTCGTATCATCAGTCCGTCGACGACACCCAGCTGTTCGTCGCCATGAACGCCGCCGACTCTGCTTCGGCTCTCGACAGCCTCTCGCGATGCTTGGCCGCCGTCAGGTTGTGGTTTCTTCGCAACGGTCTCCAGCTGAATGCCGACAAGTCGGAGGTTATCATAGTCGGCACTTCGCACCAGCTTAGTCTGGCAAGAAACGCCACGTCCATCGACGTGGCTGGCAGCTTGTGCCGGTCTCAAACAACCTGAAGTCACTGGGCGTCACGATCGACTCACGCCTGCGGTTCGATAGTCACGCCAACAACGTGGCGAGAGCATGCAACTTTCACACTCGAGCCCTTCGACACGGGCGCGGTCGGCTCAGGCACAGACAGTGGCGTGCAGTATCGTCGCCTCCCGGCTTGATCACTGCAACTCTCCGCTGTACGGTGCACCGGCTGAGACGCTGAACAAGTTGTAACGAACGCAGAACAATCTTGCTAGAGTCGTCTGCCAGTGCAACGGACGATCCGACGCCAAACCGCTTCTACGCTCGCTACACTGTCTGCCAGTGAGGCATCGCATCACATAGAAGATGGCGGTCCTCACTGACAAGGTTCTAGCGACGTCAACGCCAGCGTATCCGAGCGACCTGACAAGCATCGCACTGCCTGTGGGACACCTGCGGTCGTCCCATGCACCTCTGCTCACGGTGCCTAGAACAAAAACGAACATAGGTCGACGTGCATTTTCTGTGGCCGGGTCGTGTGTTTGGAACTCATTACCTGACACTGTCCGTCTCTGTAATTCCACTGACACATTTAAACGACATTTAAAAACGCATTTATTCAACCTACCCTAGCCTAGCGCCATCAAGCGTCTTTTTATCTTCGGACTTCATGACGTTATATAAAAATCTTATATTCTTATTATTATTATTATTATTATTATATTATTATTATTAAATAAGAATCCGCCCGAGCGTTTTGGCGCCGTTGGCGGTGAGCAAAACAAATAAATGGGATTAAACTCTCGAACATGACAATGTATATTTTGCGTACAATATGTAAAGGAAAATACAGTCCTGCACGGACCAATCCCAATGTTGGTGTTACATGTAGTCGTCTGCGACGTATATGCACGTCGAATCCGGTGACGACGGATTAGGAAGTTAACGGTCGGCTGGGGAGGGGGTCAACGTTCACCTTCTCCCGTTGACTCTGCTAATGCTGGTCCGTCTTAAACGTTCTTGCACTATACTTTGTGATAGTGTAATTACAAATTGTGTTATGTCAGACAGACGAGCATAAGAGTAATAAATAATTATTGTTTTTTTACAGAATATCTGAAATATCTACCAAGTAATTCGTTCGACAGAAGAGACGCCGAACGTAAGTTAGACCGTTTTATCAATCGACAAAAATATTAACACGATAAATTATACGTCTGCAAACTACCCTTACTGTTAAATTTCATGCAAATCCGTTTGCTGAAGACTTTTTGGCAAGCATGCGAAATAAAAACGAATTTTTTTCAATGTCCAGAAAAAGCGAACTTCTAAAAATCTTATACAACGACCACAGACCGGCAGCGAATCAAACAAAATTTCACACACACAATGCGACATCTATTTGGTTCACCGACGCAGAGTTTCATAGAAGTGCGTTGTTTTGTTTTAAAAGATTGCCGTAGTTTTTAGAGTGATATCACAAACTTTTTAACAACACTGACGGGAAATTGGAGCTAATGCTCACGAGGCGAGCGAAAGCCTATAGCAGTTTCTGTTCGCAAACTGTCATTCTATTTCCGACCATTTTGTCGCAGTTCATTTTTGAAAAGTGGGCTGCAGTCGAATATCGCAAAAATCAATAAAAACCTCTTATTTTGGAAGTTTAGAGTCTTTTAAAGTCATTGATTTTGATACGACTAAAAGGCTCGTTACTAGTGCTTGTTGTGATAGGCAGTATGCCCATGGTGATCTGCAACAGTTTTCTCGAAATACTGACCAACAATGGAGTGTTCTGCAGGAGAAAGTTTATCGCTCCGAAATCTACGTTTAATGCTGACAATTTCTTTTCGCAGCTTGTCCATGTTTATCTCAGTTTCAATTGATTTCGGCGCAATTCGTTCTTGAAATGTGTCTCGAAGCCCGAAATTGCCAAAAATCCATAAAACCCCTATTTTTGCGTTCAAGGTCATCCAAGGTTATTAAATTTGGCGTTAATCAAAAGCCTGTATACGACTTTTTATCAATGATTAATAGTAACCTAAACCCTATCTTGCACCGTTACCGAGATACAACGAGTTATTGGCTAAAAATCGCAGATTTTTTCTACCCTCCTCCTTTTATTTAGAGCTTTCGTTCGGGGTGACCCTATCGACGGGCCTGGGGTCATTACCTCAAGACAGTGACTTTTACGTGCTAAAAGGTTAGTGACTGATTTCTTAGAAAAAGAACTGGTCTGTTACTTCTGTGAAACTATGAAACGCCTACCGGTATGCTACAAACGGCGGTACGACTTGATCTGCAGACCGCAAAACCTGCAGTGGCAGACGTCGCACTGCCTGCACTGACGAAAACGTTAATCGTGTAGAAGATCATCTGAAAGAACAACTGACTAAAGACTGGCTTCGCTTTGATCAGAACATTACTGACAGAGCAGTGAATTAGCAGCATGATCGTCGACTATGTAAATAAATCCGTGCAAAAACGTCTGATTTAAATGGTTGAATTGTTCTGTGTGACATTAGTTGCGTTTGATATCTCTTAGCGTTTGGAAGCGTTATTTGAAATCTGACATGTCTGTAAAAACAAAAACATCCAAAATATCATTTAATTCGGTGCTTGTTCGTGCTTGCTATTGCAACAATTTGTAATGCCCACATTTTTTTCTAGAAACAGCATACACCTTTCTAAATACACCCTATATACGGGTCAGAGCCGACGGCGAATTTTTACACGCGATGGCTCAAACGACGCGCTCTCACGCAATGACCAGGTGGTCTTAAGCCGATGTCAGACGAACGACAAAATCTGCCGATTTTTGTGGGCGTGGTTTAGTTGCCCGACAAAATCGGCCGACAAAATCGGTGAACCATGACACACGGCCGATACTTTCGTCTGCTACTTCGCACGATATCAGCTAGCACAACAGCCGAATGCAAATAGCAAAATAATACTTGCATCACTTTTTTCTGCATTTAATGATAAACGAAAATAAATAACAAACACAATAAATAACTAAAATAAATATTCATCTTCCGTTGTGAACAATCACCATGGCAACATAAACAAAATTTGTTGTCCGATATACAAAAAGTCGGCCGACAAAATCGTCGAAGATTGAACATGCTCTATCTTGGCCGACAAAATCGGGCGATTTTTGCATGACACACGACAGATTTTTATCGGGCGATTTTGTCGGCAGATAAAATTTGTCGTTCGTCTGACATCCCCTTTAGAATGCTCGCAATTAGTGGCGGGTCAGATCACGTGTCGTAAACATTTTCCCCCAACTGTTCAAGCAGTGGCGTAGCTACGTCGTCCGTAAAACGTGGCGCCCCAAGCCCGCCATTTGCAGATTAAGATCAATGTACCGTCCTTTAAACAGCCTGGGTCAGCCTTAACTCATTACACCAATTGCGATAAAAATTGACGTTTTTTTCTGTTGTGTATCGGCCGCCGTAAAGTAAAATTAATATACAAACCGAATGCAAGACAACTTTATTATTAAACGTAAAATTTTCTGTGCTACCGGCTGCAGTCCGGCAAGTACAAGGACGTGGCAAAAATATTTTGTTTAAATTTTTTGATTTAAAAAATATTTTTGACACGCCGTGCAAGAGCAAATAGCAATTGTGAAAAATTCAGTGCGAGTGTGAGTGATACGCATGAAAACGGAAGAACCAACTCTGCACCCTGGAAGACTAGTTGCAAACGTTTCGCAGCAAAAATCTGAAAGCAAACAAAAAACTGCACAAACAATTTAAAGGTTCAACATAAGCATTTTGGAAACGGTTTTTTCGACGGACGAACGGAGACCGGACTCATGGGAATTTTTACGCTATATCTAATCAGACAGATTGAGTACGAAGACTACTCTATGCAAACCATGCAGTTATTCTGTCAGTGCAGCATGAAACAGTAAAACTGCTGGAGTGTAGACTATAAAAAACGACCATCGTCATATCGACTTTCTTCCTGCGAATCTTCACATTCGCAAACCTGTCTGTCGTTAATGTCATCCACATTAATCTCTCTCGGTCGGCATTTCGCAGCAGTGATGGCAGCTATCTCAATCGATTTAGTTACAATTTGCTCCGTATGTCATATTTTTGAAAAAAATATCTCCATCTTCGAAAAGCTTCTGGCAGCACCAGCGACTGTAACATAATGAGTTAAGTAGCTTAAAACTGTACAAAAAATTTGAGCTAATGCTCACGGGACGCGCGAAGGCCTATAGCAGTTCCTGTTCGCAAACTGTCAGTCTATCTCCAGCCATTTCGTCGCGACTTTTACGGCGGTACCGCTCTTTGATGCCCTCGTGCGCAGGTTTCCTTGAACGTAGATAATCGAGACTTGGACCGTCGAAATCAACGTTCAATGCTGAAAATTTCATATGCTCCTTGTCCATGTCTATCTCAATTGGTTTCGGCGCAATTCGCTCTTCAATGTGTCTCGCAGCCCGAAATTGCCAAAAAATCCATAAAACCCCTTATTTTGCCGTTCTAAGTCATTCAAGGTCATTGAATTGGGCACCAATCAAGAGCTAGTGTACAATTCCTATTAGTGGTTAATAGTAACCTAGGCCTTATCTCGCACCGTTACTGAGATACAGCGACTTATTGGCCAAAAATCGCAAATTTTGCCCACCCCTTCTCATTTAGCGCCCTCGTTCGAGGTGACCCCTTTCGAATTTATGAAAAAGTTTTACGGTTCCCAAAACTAAAGTCTTTCAGGCACGCAAAATTTGGTGATCCTAGCTTGGACCGATTTTGCCTGATCCACCCGTGTGACAGACGGACAGACGGACGGACAGACAGAATTGCGATGGCTAAGACGCGCTGAAAGCAGTAGCTGCTTTCGCGCGTAAAAAGACAAGAAGCGGAAACACGCAGTTGCAGGTTGATTTGTAATGATTTAATTTTTAACTCAACAAACTGGTAAAAACAAAAAACTATTATAATTATACTCTTTCAAAAAGAGGTTTTAAGGTGCAGGCTAAAGTAGCACACGTCTCTAGGCTGGCGCCCACAAGTAATGCTCCCGTTTAACTCCCGTAGTTATTACGTATACTGCGTTCAAGGTCACAAGATTAATCGTCAATGTCACAATGTAACGTAACGTATTGGCACGAAAAACGTCATAACTTGAACGTCGGATCAGCTTCGAGTTTAGCAACGATAATCTTCATGTGACCCACGTTTTGAACAATAAGTGAAAAAAACGAAATTAAAAATATCGCGAATTATTGACAGGAAAATGTAAATTGTACTAAAACGTGTTCCGACTGACGAACTGTTTTACTGCCGCAATCACTGAATCCAATGGGGAAATGCCAAAACTCTGAATTGTGGCCGGAAGCTCGAACATTGCCGTTCTTGCTCTTGCGCTATAGAATATCGTCAAAAGTTACTAAAACAATGTCGCATTGTGAAACTTTTGCTACTATTTATAAACAAGTAATATGAACAAAGCTGATAAGACGCGCGACAACCTTAGCAGTTCATATTCCTTAGCAGTTTCTTACGCAAGTTGTTTTGGTCTATCTCCAGCCATTTCGTCGCAATTCACTCTTGAAATGTGTGCCGCAACCCAATGGCGCAAAAAATACCGTAGTCCCCAATTTTAAGGGTTCGAGATCGTTTAAAGTCATCGACGTCAGCACTATTAAAAAGCTCGTCACAGTGCTTGTTATGATAAGCAGCATGTCTGTGCTTATCTGCATTTTTTTTCCACGCTAAATAAGCTATCAGCGATAAAATAACACTTTTAGGGAAATAACGCTTTTTGATGCCCGCGTGCGAGAGCTCCTTACACCCAAGGGGTCGGTACTGTGATTACTAAAATTTACGTTTAATGTTAAAAATTTCATATGTAGGTTGTCTTGGTTTATTTTTAGTCATTTCGGCGCTATTCACTCTTAAATTGTGTGTCGCAGCCCAAAATCGCAAAAATTTCACTAAAACTTTTTTTTTATTTTAAAGGCTCAAAATCGTTCAAAATCATCAATGTTGATACCCGTAAAACCCTCGTCACCAGTGCGTGTTATTGCTAGGCAGCATGTCTGTGCCTATCTGTAACCATTTTTACGCTAGAGAAGACAATAGCGCTGAAATAAAAACTTTTCGGCGAGGTATTCCGATTTCACGCCCTCCGATAAAAACCCTTTTACCTAGGGGCACAAAATTTTGCCGCAAAAAAACTGGAGTCCTTGCGGCAGCTTACAGTAAAGGTTTCGTGATTCTAGCTTGCATCGTTTTTGTAGGACTCAAAAGTGTGACAGACAGACAGACACCTATGATGCGCGTAAAAACCCTGTCACCAATCACGACGATGACAAAAAAACTGTGATTGGAAGTAGAAATTGATAAACTTTTCTGCATGCGCATTGCGCAGAAAAAAACTACCAAAACAACTGTAAGTTTAAGTGCTTTCTTATCGTATAATAATTTTTGAATCTTGCTGGAATTCGGGGTTGCAGAATCAAATGGCGTTGTCCGGATGTTCTAATCGTGCTGTGGGTGCTATGTGCTTGTAGTTCGCATGCTTTCGTTGTCAAGTAGATTTGCTGGAGACGCTACACATGACCCAAAAAAACAAATTCTGACGCGTAGCATTAGGGAAAAACGTTTTGTTCTTTAAGCAGTAGCTAAACTTTTCGTTGTGCTTCGCAGGTGCTATTGAAATGGTGCACAAAGCCGCATCGCACGCTGACGAATATCTCCGACAGTCGGTAGGTGACAGTTATTAGATTAGACGCAACCAGTGATGCTGTACGCATCAACTTACGAACCATTTCTGTAATAACAATAAAAAGCAGTCAGAGACCGCAGACCTCCGCCAACGCCATGTTGTTCGCCAGGTGGCATCACCATATTCGGTTTGGCAGCGGTTTCCTTTATGCCCCATTTAAAACAATGCTAACGAAAATTTTAAAGTTTCCGGATCACCCCCAAAATTGAATCACGTGTAGTTTTTGCCATTCCCGACATTCCCTGAAAATTTTAGAAAGATCCGTCAATAACTTTTTGAGTTATCTTGCTGACACACAGACAAACAAACTCTGGCAAAAACATAACCTCCTTGGCGGAGGTAATTACTGACATACACGCTATCATCCTGGCACTGACTGCACAAACACATTCAAAATAGAAAACTAGGTAGTCAACTACAACTGCTCCGCTTCAACAAAAACTGCGAACTTTGGTTGACTAATATTCCGTTTATATGAGGAAGCATACACGAAGCACACACGAAGCACACGTATTCAACATACACGTGCACGACGTGTGCTCTAAGTTTGCTTCATGTATGCTTCGTATGCTCGCTCGTGTAAACCGAGTATAAGAAAACGTTTAGGAGCTTAATGTGGGACCCACCCAAAATCAACACTGCGCGTGCAGCTTAAGCCTACGCTAATGCTATGCAGTGTTGGCTACGTGCGCCCTTGCCGTTGATAATAACGGAATTTTAGACCTCTAAATCGTCTCCACAAACGGGCGTAAAAGCGAATCTGTTTAAAGTTTTACCTAAAATTTTTAGTTTTGTTTGTTGTACAACGAAGGCTCAGAAACGTCGGCTGATGGAACTGGCTGATCGCCTGCATTCATCAGACTCGCCAGTGTCTATCATTCGTCCCGGCTGTCAACTGCTAAAAGAATATAACATCAAAGTTATCAACCTGTCAGGCAACGCAGAGTTACGCGAGAAGACAGTACTTCTGGCAAGAAAATAGCTTCTCTGTCATGCAAATTAGAATACAGTCGCTTACGATATACATCGTACAGTGCGTCTTCAAAACACTCCCGACATTATCGGTTGTAAATTGAAAAAAAATAATACAATTTCTGGTACCAATATTCTCAATACAACCAGCCATTTAATGATCTTTTAATTTCCCACCTTAGCTGACGTCTACGTCTGCATTATTTAGGAAATGTAGAACAAGGAGTGTATGCGTTAACATAAATAATAAACGCCAAAAACATTTGCGACAGTATAGTTATGTAACAGTAAAACATATACTATAATTTTATCGCAAAAATATTGTTGCTATTGATTTGGGCTGCATTGCACGAATGATTTATATTTTCAGTTTGCATTTTTATTAGTTCACGTTCATTTTCAACAAATTGTTCTTATCGCCACTCGTTGTTGCGTTATTAGTTTTTGTACAAAATATGTTTAAGTGATCGTTTCGCATTTGTTGTTCTATAGGCCTATGTCTTATTATACCGTGCTACTTTTTGTTATATGGGCAGTTGTAAGTGCCGTCGCGACCTTTCTGACTCTTGGAACACATGTTTTATTGTTCTGTTCTGTATTTTCTGACATTATCCCGTTTTGTGTTTCCAAAATAAACTGATGATGATGTCTGGGGTAGTTCAGTGATCAGCTGCTGATCTGCGACTGTTCGTACTATGTCACAGAGCAGCTCAGCCTCAACGGTATGAAGGTCGGTTGCAGCAAATAACAAACGTTCCATTAAGCTTAATTTTTTTTCTTGCGTTTTGCAATCAACGCTCTGTTTGGTTCTATTTGAAATAAACGGTATATGCTTATTCTATGCCATGTACTTATCCTCTTGAGTGTTTTTGTAGTCGGTTTAATCATGTGGCCCGACATGTCTTTTTGACTGCACTGTAAACGTTCATCAGTTAAATTTGCAGAAACAAACTTGCGAAAACATAGATTTAATGTACTTTTCACTTAATACTGATAATCGGTATGCTACATCAAATAGTCTACAAAAAATTGAGTCATCTTTATAATATCCGTTGCAAACAAGGCCTACTTGTATTGCATTACGATGATTCAATTTCTACTCCAGATTTCGGGAGCATGTGCGTGACTCCGCGAATTTGATACCTGAATAAATTCAATTGTTGTCGGTCAAAAGCTGCCGTTTGGACCTGTTTATTTTGTATAACTTTATAATTGATATGAACAACGTGCTATTTAATTAGTTGTTTGTTTTGTAGGCTTAAACTCTTTTTGTGCGTTTTATTGTGTACTACTGTACGACTCTTACAATAAATAAATAAGTCTTAATAAACACTATTAGGCCTACTGTGCGACAAAACAAATTATTATTGCATTTTTTTATGAATTTGTTGTCAATTATTATGTTTTCAGAACGACATTATAAAACTATACCGCGTGTTTTGCACGGTTTGTGAGCAGGTTGTTTACGACGACGGTCAGTTGGGGGTTACGATCAAAGCGCAGCAGGGCGCTGTAAAACTCGTCTTCTGGTACGCTAAAGCGTGGTCACTTTCCAACGCAACGTACGCAATGAGCGCAAGAACGCAGCTGACGCAATGACCAAAAACGCAGAGCGATCGTTGCGTCCGTTGCACTGAAAGAAAGCCACGCTTTACTTGCAATTTCTGTCGTCGTACTGACATATAACATTTAGCTCTATCTCAGCTTACGCCATCACAAATTCACAACGCTTCTGATTCAGAGTAAACGATGTGACAATAATTGCTGGCGCTATGTCATATCGGTGTAGGCTCACAGACTACTGACACTTAATCGCCTCACATTTAATCAGCGTGGAAACATCACAGAAATGATAGCAGCAAGAGTTACTGTTTAGTGACTAATTAGAAACATGCAAGTCCACGTTGGTGTGTGCACAAAATATAAGCCTGTTACAGCAAATAAAAATAAAACTTAATAAAAGTAGTTCTACGGTTCCTGCATTGTCACGAAAAATAAGAAAAGCGTGCAATGACGTGGAGATTCATTAAAATCTCGCTTGGCAGATAAAGAACAGACAAACAACTGCACGCGCATCTTCAGTTCTTTGCATCGCTTTGCAACAGAAGGTAGTGCAACTGAAAAAGTGATTATGTGTCAATGATCAAGCGACTGAATAAATAATAAATAAATAAATAAATAAGTATTAATAAACACCCTTAGGCCTATTGTGTCACAGAACAAATCATTATTGCGATATTGCGATTATTTTTATAACGTAACTAAATGCAATGCAGGGTTAAGATTGTGAAGGCCCCACCGCATTGAAAAAATTAGGCCCCTTTCCATATTTTAAAATTCTGAAAAATTGATTTTTATCTCCAAATTTTAAAAATGATATTTTAAAGACAAATAGCTTACCGAAGTACAAAAATTGTCAAAAAGTGCAAAATGTAACCTTTGCTTGCAGTAATTATTTTAAACAAATCAGGTGTGTAAATTGTCTTTATTTTTGGTATATATCATATGTATAAAATTACTACCGTAAAACTATGAGTTCCCGACGCAGAGTCAGAAGACTCTGCTATGGTTAACCCTGCACTGATTGAATGCCAGGCAATTACAGTAAAGTCACCAAACCATTAAATTGTTTTTAGATAACACTTCATTTGAATACTGTCTTTTTGGAAACACTGTAGGTAATAAAATTTTTATAACGAACGTCGTGTTAGTAGTCAGTAAATTAGTGAGCACCGTAATTAAGTGACAACTTGACAGTACAAAATGATCAAGCCAGCATTATTTATTATTGTCTGTCTGTTACAAAAATTATAGCAGAAAAACATAAAATTTGCTAGTACGAAAATACATGCCAAAAAGTACATTTAATCGCATATCGTTTATTTGAGCGATTATTGTATTATTATGTTATTAATTATTAATATTATTATGTTGTAGTTTAGAGAAGAAAAAGACAGAATGGATCAAGGTTTCTTGCTCCTTTTCAATTAAGGATAACGTATAGGGTGGGCCAAAAAACGCTAAAACATGTCCGGTTTTTTTGGTCCACCCTGTACTACAATAAATAGTCATTCAAAATAATTAAATATTTGAATGAGACTTAAAGTTTTTAAAAAGTATGTGTTCTAGAGACTTTGTTTATCTGAAAAAATGCGTAATAAAAATTAGTCACCTATTATGTATTTATCGTGCTAAAAGGACGTATGCAAATAAGTAAAAACTACACTGTGTCCGGTAAAAATACTGACCCCCAAAACATCGTGCAACAATGTACAAGACACGGTGTACCAAGAGTATTCGCCAAAACTTTTTTTTGCATGCAGGATTGTCAATATTTGGAATTCTTTGCCTGACTCGGTCTTCTTCAGTTCTCAGTCTGCTTTTAGCCAGCCCCTTAAAGACATTGACTTGTCGGCATATTTGATATGTTACTAGCCATGTTAGTAGCCTAGCTTTTGTGTTTTAGTGTTGGATTTCTTATATACCGACTGGGCAACTGTTAGTGTTGATTTATTTGTGCCTGGTTGTCCGGCTGTGATGTTACACTGTAATTGTTCTGTATATTGCATCATGAAATAAAAATAAAATAAATTTGACACTCAGCGGCGTAAACAATGGGGGCCTAGGCGACCCAAACCACCTGATCTTTAAACACAAGATAAGCACACATTTAAGCTGCACTAAACTTTACCAATTTGGTCAGTTGATTGAACTTGATTTTCAGGGAAAATAAAAGAAAACAAAAATAGGACAGAGAAAAAAGGACTCAGGAGCCCCACCACCAATTCGCATTTCTGGCTACGCCACTGTTGACGTCGATGTCTTTAACGTATTGCGCGAAGAATACGAAAATTACGCAGTACACAAATATCCTGGTAAACATCTTACCTGGTAAAAGCAAATTTAGACTACTAAGCGTATATGTCGCAGAACGTTGTGTAGGCGGTAAAGGATGCGATCGGTGACTTCGCCAAAGCCCGACACTCACTGCTGCGATCGCTCACTGCGCTCACCAACTCAATCGCGGTCGGTTGACTTTAATTCTTCCTTATTAACAGTCTTATCCATTCGTCACGTTGCTTTGCAACCGTAGACATTTGTCACTAATGGAGAAGACGTCTCCAGACCTATGTCCGAGTAAAAAGACAACAGTCTAAATGTTTGTTGTACGTTCCGAGTGACTATGATGTCGCTAATCATGCGCACAACTTGTTAACTTCATAGCGTTTAATGACTAAATTTTCCGACTGAAGTTGACGTTTCGTTGCAATGTTACCGTGCAGTTGCTTCTACCGTGGGTGCCACAAGAAACACTTAACGGGTATTCTGTGTTTAACGTCGTTCACAAGAGTGCCATTAAATGTCGATTAGATGACAATTCGTTGTACCAAAAGTTGTTAATATTGAACCAGGATACGATACGATTAAGATTTGCGCTCGCGAACTGAGACAAGCTGACAGTTTAATCCAACACGTCATAAACTAAAAAGAAAAACTAAAAATGTCTTAATTAAAAATAAATACGAGAAAAACTGGAATAAAAGTACAATACAGTTATGTAACACATAGAAACCAGGTACCGTTGGAGTTATTTAAAGATGTAACCGGAGGTCTGTTATTGAGCACAATGTACTCCTATCAGTGTAGTAAAATTAATAGTAGCTGTTGTTGTTGCTGCTGCTGCTGCTATTGTTGTTCGTCTGAAGATTATTATGTATCTTTTATGTTGTTATTCTGTTGGTTTCTGTGCGGTAGGCCTATGGACTATACTTCGGTCTTTAAACCACCATAGGCATGTTACAATGTTACATACGTCAGACCTATTGTTGAAATTAACAGTGCTATCTGGTCACCGTCTACTGTGCGTGATATAGACACTGTCGAGCGGGTACAACGCCGTTTTACTAAATGTTTGTCTGGTCTTAGAAGCATGTCTTATGATGACCGTTTGAAGTATTTAAATGTACCCAGTCTGAAGCTAAGACGTTTGCATGCTGACTTATTCTGGTGTTACAAAATTGTGTTTGGTCTTGCAAAAGTCCAGTCTGGCTCATGTTTTTGTTACGAGCTCATACACTGTCACACGTGGTTACAAATACAAACTCTACAAACGTCACAATACTGTCTGCGTGCGATCTACTTTCTTCACTGAGCGTGTCATTAATACTTGGAACAGGTTACCAAGCCACATTGATTTTAGTTCATTATCACGCTTTAAGCGAAGTGTCAAGCGTCTGAATTTTGGTGGTTTTAGGTTTTAGATTTTAGTGTCATTTTATTGTGTTATCGTATTTCAGTTATGATTATTCACTTCAGTTAATTTGGTAGTTTAGTTAAATTTCCTTAATTTGTTATGCTTACTGTGTCACTTATCTTTGGGCCACAGTTAGTGCACTAAATGTGCTTTGTGTGTCCGGTTCTGCTGTCACATGTTGTACCGTGATGTGTGTCTTGCTTTATTATGAACAAATAAATGAAGACGGAGATGGGGAGATAGTTCTCGTCGTGTCGTATTACGCGCACTTTTACTCTAATTTTTATTTCGCTGTAACACCGTATAGGGGTCTATAGCGCCTCGACTCTATTCAACTCAACTTGATGTCGCCATAAACGTGTTCATGAACCGACCATAATACTATGGTCTGGATTAATCTACAAATGCTCGACGTCCGTCTCGGTTCGTACTTGTGTCAAGATTCTGTGACAGCACCACGTACGCCTTTGACGCTAGTTGTCCGTGATACACTGACGTTATTGAGTGTTAAACCAAATTCAGCTCCCACTGGTAGTGTTTTCATAGCACTCAGCTGCAATCGTGCGTAATAACTAGTCTGAGCCATGAATGTAAAAAAAGTTTTTTACGTTTTTTATTCTCCTGACGTTTTTTTACGTGTTTAAACGTTTTTGCTATTTTTTTTCAAAGTTTTCAAAATTATAAAATAGCCAAAAATTTATCTAGAACGTCCAAAAACACTTTTAAAGCAACAGAAACGAATTAATAAGCTATAGAGGTGGTAATTTATTTATTTATTTTAGAGTTTCTTGGTTTTACTACCACAGAAGTAAATTGAAATTAAACATTTTGTTTATCTTTTTTCTAGTTCCAGTTATACTGTATTTGCAGCATTCGGTTTTAGACAAAAAGTTAAACAAATCAAGGCTAACGTTTTTTCATCAACGTTTTAAAACGATTTTTTTACAGTTTCTGTCACTTTTTTAACGTTTTGTAACGTTTTTTGAAAGGTTTTTAACATCTGTGGTCTGAGTGCGGTTTAAGTACCGGTATATTAAACCACTATTTGGAGGAAACTCGTGTTGCGTACTTAGTCACCCACTGCAGCAGTAGCTTAACATACTTACAGTATGCACTCATCTCGACAATGCATTGCTTTATATACGACGGGCATTCGAAATTGACACTGTGTTACTGGTTAGTACCGTCTAGCGCTACAATATTGCATAATTTATAACTAGGCTATAAGCGGGCTATATATTCTGTTTTGCTCTTTTTTCGTTGCTACGTTAAGCAGACAACGCTAGCACGATGCGTGTGCAGTATTCGCGTGATGAGTTGGGAGTAATGGCGCCCGTCTGGACGGCTGACAGTGCTAGCACGGTGTGCATGATCTGCGGACTGACGTTTGGCTGGATTCTGCCGCGCAGACATCACTGCAGGGCTTGCGGCGCAGTAACGACAACCTCTCATTGTGTGGCGTTACACATAGCACTCTAGTTTTTAAGCCGTGTCTCGGCGTTTTAATGAGTGTTTAAACGTATCGCATCACGCTTGAATAGAATGACTACATAACTTTGTCTTTTTACTACCGACATCACCGACCGTTACTAATTTGTCTGAAAACGCACCCGAAAAAGACGAAAGTGTAACGACTTAGTATAAGATATAGTCAAACGTCTTTGCCCAGGATCAATCACAGGCTGAACGATAGTTCAAGCCCTGTGTTAACGGCGACTTCTCTTTCTTATGGGAAAGCCAAAAATTCGACCCCCCACAGAATCAAAACCCCTGATCTGGTTGAGATAAAATTTCGCACGGTTGATTACGTCGGCGAGATGACCCCTCATGCAAAATTTCATGTAAATCCCTTCAAGAGGGGCTTCCCGGCAAATGGGTGAAATATACGCAAAAATTTTTGTAGCTATATACCTTTTTTTTAGTCAACTCACCTACAGGTCAGACCCTTCGGCGGATTGTTGCGTGCGATGGCTCAAACGACGCGGTCTCACGCAAGCATGTGCCTTTTGGGGGTTAAAAAATTTGAAATTAATATTTAACGTATTTATTTGCAAAAATCGAAAAAATTACAATAGCGCCTATGGGGAAAATTAAGCAATTCTTTAAACGGTCATAACTTTGGCTGGGTATAAGATAGAGTCGTAATTTTTGGTTCTAGGTATGGTTTTTGGGGATGGCGAATCTAACGGTGTCATTTAATTTTACCCCGGACCCTCCCTGACTGCCATGGCAACGAAATTTGGGACAAAATGGGCTATAACTCGGCTTGTATAAGAGATTTTTGCGAGATTTTTGCGAGATTTTTGCGCCCATAGGGGGGTTTTCGGGGATGGGCCATCGAATGCTGCCAATTGCATTTTCCCCCGACCGACCCCCGTTGCCATGGCAACGAAATTTGGGACAAAATGGGCTATAACGCGGCTTGCGTAAGAGATTTTTTCGAGATTTTTGCGCCTAGGCCTATAGGAAGGGGGGTTCAGGGATGGGCCATCGAATGCTGCCAATTGCATTTTTCCCCGACCGACCCCCGTTGCCATGCCAACGAAATTTGGGATAAAATTTCTTATAACTCGGCTTGTGTAAAAGATATCTGCGAGATTTTTGCGCCTATAGGGAGGGGGTTTTCGAGGATGGGCCAATGAATGCTGCCAATCGCATTTTCGCCCACCGACCCGCGTTGCCATGGCAACGAAATTTGGGACAAAATGGGCTATAACTCGGCTTGCGTAGGAGATTTTTGCGAGATTTTTGCACCTATACGGGGTTTTCGGGGATGGGCCATAGAATGCTGCCAATTGCATTTTTCCCCGACCGACCGCCGTTGCCATGGCAACGAAATTCGGGACAAAATGGGCTATAACGCGGCTTGCGTAGGAGATTTTTTGCGAGATTTTTGCGCCTAGGCCTATAGGGGGATCGGGATGGGCCATCGAATGCTGCCAATTGCATTTTTCCCCGACCGACCGCCGTTGCCATGGCAACGAAATTCGGGACAAAATGGGCTATAACTTGGTTTGCGTAGGAGTTTTTTGCGAAATTTTTGCGCCTATCG
>Ga0056128_1002455_pt1 | contig 22018 bp, 12 predicted proteins | sample WorMetLIZISLAND2_FD_71113 | JGI IMG/M metagenome (GOLD analysis project Ga0056128, IMG submission 71113) | Marine gutless worms symbiont microbial communities from Max Planck institute for Marine Microbiology, Germany - Olavius geniculatus... ... | reverse complement strand
TCATCAGTGATGGCCGAACGAATATGGCGGAGTGACCGGATGTGATAATAAGCAGATTTGCAGACGGAGCTAATGTGTTTATCCAAAGAAAGGTGACAGTCCAGAGTGACACCGAGAATCCTTATGTAATCAGACAATAAAACTGAGCAACCAGCAACATCAACAGAACAGACAGAAGCAAAGGTTCTGGAACGCTGACGAGTACCAACACTTACGAACGTTTTTTTTTTTATAAAATTTTACACGAAAAACGCGTTTCTAAACTTTTTTTCTTATAAAGAAATCGTTTTTAAACAATTATCACATATGATGACAAAAAAATTGGAGCTAATGCTCACGAGACGCGCAAAAGCCTATAACATTCCCTGTTCGCAAACTGTCAGTTTATTTCTAGCCATTTCGTCGCAGTTTATTCTTGGAGTATGCGCTGCAACCAAAGATCGCAAAAATCAATAAAAACCCTTTATTTCGAAAGTTTAGGGTTTTTCAAAGTCATCGATGTTGATACGCCTGTAAAGCTCGTCACTAGTGCTTTGTTCCGATAGATAGTATGCCCATGCCTAAAAAAATTACCTATCTGCAACCGTTTTCACGAAAGACTAGCCAACCACGGGAAAATAACGACTATTACGGGGGTACCGCTCTTTGATGCCCTCATGCTCAGGTTTTCTTGAACCTAAAAAAATCGAGACTTAGATTGTTCAATGCTGAAAACTTGTTATGCAGCTTTTCTATGTCTATCTCACTTGGTTTCGGCGCAATTCGCTCTTGAAATGTGTCTCGCAAACCGAAATCGCCAAAAAATCCACAAACCCTTATTTTAGCGTTCAAGGTCATCCAAGGTCATCAAATTTGGTGGCAATCAAGAGCCAGTGTACGACATTTTATTAGTGATTAATAGTTACATAGGCCCTATCTCGCACCGTTATTGAGATACAGCGACTTACAGGCTAAAATCGCAAATTTTTTCACACCCCCTCATTTAGCGCTCTCGTTCGGGGTGATCCTTTTCGAATTTATGAAAAAGCTTTACGGTTCCTGAAACTAGAGTCTTCCAAGCAGCCGATAGTGAAGAAAGATTTGGTGATCTTAGCTTGCACCATTTTTGACTGATCTACCCGTGTGTCAGACGAACAGACGGACGGACAGAATTAAGACGGCTATGACGCGCTGAAAGCAGCGCTTTTGCGCCTAAAATGTTGTTTAGCGAGCATTTTTGCAATCTCGACCGCAATTCGGATACCATCAATCCCGCGGGGTTAATGATTAATGATTAATGATAATAATTAACGACCGTGATGGGATTCTGGGTATATGGCACTGTTTATGAACCGTTTCGGCCCGGAGCGGTGCGTTCTTGTAAATATTTTCGCACCGGAACAATGCAGGGTCGGCCCACTATATCCACGGTAGCTAAAGTTCACTAGCCATAGCAGAGGCGTTGAAATACAATACTTCAAAAAAAAACTAGCCTAAGCGAAGTAGTAAAGTGAACTATAATAGTGTACACAGTGGCGTATTTAAGGGGGGGGGGGCGGTGCGATGCCCCCCTTTTGGCCCAACCATAAAAATTTTTTTACAGGTGACTTTATATGAAAAGGTGGGTTGTTTGCCATTTTCCAGCAAGAATTGCAAAATTTAACATTGTTTGGTGGTCTTTTTTTCATACCGATACAATTTGCGATTAAAATCGCCATGTGAAAAAATGATGTGAAATTGCATCTGATATGACGCAGGAGTCGCTGAACCCTTTTAAAAAACCAGCTGCAAGCCGTATAGGCCTATAATATTTCGCGGCGGCCGGGTTTGGTGTCCATAGGTGAGTGACACGACACTATATATGAAACCAACATCAAGGCAGTCGGCGGCTGGCTGGCGCACGCCATGGGCGGTGGTTAATTAATATTTTAAAATGTCATATCTGAGTTCAACCCAAGATGAACCCGCCCACAACTTGCATAGGCTACAACAAATAAGATATAAGTCCATCCAAATAAGACATGCCTATTATTGCATGTAACGCGACTATGACAGCGCGCTCTTAAGATGCGTTCCTTTGCCCTGGCGACTGTGACACGCCCCATTCTAAGATAACACAAGCTGCAGCGGCATCTCAGCGTGCCAGAGATCATAGATCCTATGTGCGACGTTATCAGAACTCATCAGTATGAGAATCCCAGGAACCAAGCTCCGTATGCCAGTGTCATGACATCATAATGTCATTAAGTGACGAAGTGCCCTATTTCACTGGAGAAATAGACAGTTTGAACACGCCCGCCCGCCCGCTGTCTTGTACAGCATTTGCTCCCAGTCCGCCACTCGCACACGGAACAGCTAGAAGTCAAAGAAAGGACAGACAAAACATAACTATGAGCTCAGCTTAGTCATTAGCGAGTTCATGTGAACTCGGGCAAATTATTTCATGCACAGGTAGGTAGATAGTATATTTTGGTTCAGGGACGAATAGTGGCATTTATCATTGATTTCTTGTGGTAGGCCTATGTCAAGTTTCTTGTGATGTTTGAAATTCATGTACTAAATTTAAAATATGTAAGATTTTTCTAACATAAATTATAATTTCTTTTTCTAAAACAGTACCCAAAAGTGAAAATCTGGTCGTCATCTTGCTTGTCTAGATAAGGTCAAAAACTCAAAATTCGGTTTGTAAGCCGGGACAATCGAATTCAGCATGCTAAAATCGTGTTAGCAAGTCAGGTTTTCAGTGTCGTGAAATTAAATTACATTTTTTTCGTTTCTAGCCAACTTTTAAAGTTGATAAATTGAAAATTTAGACTTCGGAATTTTGATTTTCAATTGACTGATTCGGCGCCGGTACAGATGCGACGTCTCTGCACATCTGCCGTCTAGTGGTCACTCTACAGGGTGTAACGTAAAGTCCTTCCCGAGCCTTAAGGCCTATTGGGCAGCGCTGATCTCCGATTCCTTAGCCCTTAGCCAGACACCAGTTTTTACACTGCGAGACCACGGATATGGGGCTACTGTATCGCGCGGTGTGCCTGTTTATGTCCCAGCTTTCCCTGGTAGGCCTACTCATTGCGCTTACCCGCAGAGGGATGGCCAGGGTGAGTTGACCTAGGTGGTTAGTTACATACCGGGATGGTCATCCATCCAAGTACTATCCGGGCCTTCTCCGCGACCAGTTGCCTGATTTTAAAAATGCTCAAAGCTGCTTAATACTGATACAACTTTGAATCAAACGCTGTGCAACATACTCACCCACCGCACCTTAACTGTGTAAAACAAAAAAGTGAATATCAGAAAAGATTTTTCCTATAACACCCGAATAACTAGAAATTGGGGCAGAGCTCAGCGTGAAAGCCGCCCTGCGACTTACTTCAAACTGCGGAAACAATTTAAAGGTTTGAAATTCCACGCGGATGGGTTTTTACAGCGTTAATGACGCTGACGTTTCTGCTTGACGGATTCAGAGATGATCAGCGTAAGCTAATGCGTTTACCACATACGTGCTTGACGTTAAAATCGGGTAACTGGTTGGGGAGAAATTGCATAATAATGTTTGCTGGGGTATTTTAATTTGGTCCACCCTGTATAGTGGTCGTTCCGAGCGAAGGACGTAGCAGACGTACGGCGCCACTCGCACGCAGTATGTAATTCAATAACCGCACGGTGTTGGACTGTTGGCGTTGGAGTCGTCCGTGACTGGCGTCCGCTAAGCATTCACAGTCTGTTACACAACATTGTGGTTGCACTGCTATCTTTTTCACAACTTTTGGCTGCAATTGTGCGTCAACGTGATAAAAGGCAAACGACAGTGTAGTCTAGGCCATCTGTGTGTGGTGTAAGTACGATTCCACACTGTCTGGAATGGTATAAACTGCGTGCTCGCTTAACCACTTTTACTAACCTACTAATACCGCACTGCTGGAGCGGGAAAGCGAGTACGCGTACGAGCTTATAAGTACCACTCCGTCTGACTCTCGCCACACCGATAGTAGTGGTAAAACCTTGTGTCAACAATTAGGCTTACTAACCATCAGCGAGTAAGAAGATGTTGAGGCAGCTGAGCAAGCGCAGACTGCGACATTACTGCAGCTGCAAAAACGGTGTAGGTACAAGGAACTCCGTGCCCCCTCCCCCTTAAAAATGTCCGGCAGAACAACAGCCACATTCAGGTTGTGGCGTAACTGTTCGCACTAACGTGCAAAAGAAACCAACAATTTTGTCGCCATAACCGCTTTAATCCAGTGCCGGATTAAGGTGCATGGGTGCAGGTCCAATCGTGAAATGGGCCCACGGCCACGCCGTGGGCCACGGAGTGGGAAAAAATTCTTTCTGCATTTTGTGGTTGCGCACCTCTGGTTCGATATTTTTGCAGCCACGCACACTGATTGATAACAGCTCTACTTGGGCCACTTGTCTTGAGGCGAAGCAGACCTCTCCAGGGATAGGTTCAAAAATCTGACGTCTCTGGTCATGATCGACAGTCAGTTAGCTGAACTGAAAAAATGAAGGAGTATGACGATATTGTAACAATAATTTCAGATTCCTATCATAACTTACGTTATTGAGCAACGAAAAGATCGAAGAGCTATATGAATCGTATTTCCTCGTATCCGGATGACTTGGACGACATATTGTCAGCTGAAGCGTTATTTAATATGGCTATGCGTCTACACGGTGTTTCATAAAAAGGCCTTTTCTCTTTCTTTCATAATTTACTCAAATAATGATCAAATTAGATTAAATTTTTACCAGTTGTAGCAAAAAGAAATACTTTAAAATATTTTAACAAAATATGGCAGTTTATTAAATATTTTGTGCTAGTTGTGACGTAACGCTGACATCATAATGTGTCACGGGTACAAGCTTGCTAGTCTCAACTGGTGCTGCCAGTTGCTACCCTGTTCTGATGGTGAAAAATCTGGTTCCCTCATGACAAGTTGTTGGTTTTGCAGTTGCAGCCACAAAAAACACGCAAAGCAATTACATTTACGTGTCTGTGAGGATAGTTGGACTTTCACATGTTCGAGCAAGACAGTGCACTAGCACACCGAGCTTGCAAAATGGTTGCGTTTTTGGATCGTGAGACGCCTAATTTCAGGCCCCATGTTGCTTAGTGCTGACACGATAAACACTCTATATCAGCGAACCAGATTAAGTTCACCATCGAAGCACGCTAGCAACTGACAGCTGCACTAGTTGAGACAAGCATGCTTGTACTCACGACACATTATGACGTCACGTTGGGCTTTGCCCCAAATTTCTAGTTAAAATTCTTTTTGCCAAAAGTATTTTTTTATTTTTAAAGATTAAATAATTAATCAGCTAATTATTTTAAAAAATAACAATAAAATAAGATGAACAGAACCATTCGTTCGCTTTGTCAGTCGGTGCAACACAACTGAACGCGCAGTTCAGTGCAGTTTCTGTCGCACTGTACTTTACACTTCTTAGATGGCAAGTTCATCTCGTTCGCTTTATTGTATGCGCGTTTAGCTGTTGATTGTTAGGCCGATGAACTGATGAATGTTAACTGACAGATAGTGCTGAGCGGCTATATTGACTGAGTACTGACGACTAAGTTGATATTTATGGATCAAACCCACCAGTTAACGCGCTTCTCCAGTTCTTATAAATATTTGACACCGCTTGCACTCCCCGCTTGTCGACTGTCATTGTTTCTACCGGGCTATAGGCCTAAGCGCTCAAATCGATTTAAACGTACTTATGGCCGATAGCGAACGATATGACACATTGCGAATTTACTAATAAGTGTGTAGGATAAACGATAGAAACAATGGTTCTTCAAGTTCGCCTATTATTTGTAATCGATTTGTACCGCGGGAAACTGCACGGTCGCATAGCGTTAGAGCGCGTCAGCTGTTATAGTCCATTTGCCATTCCTTACAACAGCCATAGTGTGCATCCATTTAATAAACTCTCATCGACAGAATAACGAAGTGCGTATACTTCGTCTTAATCCATTTACCCGCCGCTATTTTTAGTAGGCTAATAACGAAGTACGCGATTAGAGGCAATAGAAATAGACGAAGCCAATGAATTCTAACAGTGAAGAATGGCATTGAAAAGCACGGAAGACCGCTGAACCGATACACTCCGTGGTAGATTGCCTTGCCTTGCCTTCGTCGCTCCTCGTGTCTGAGGATCGGAAGTCACCGGCACGCACACCAACAACATGCCGCGGATCCAATCCACAATCCACATGCTTCTGTCTTTTGCACGTTGAACATAAGCTGCGATGGTTTTCGAACTCCTGTCCACTGTTTGATGTCGTCAGTCCAATGTCTCCGTGGTAGATTGATGACTGACTAAAGGCGTGCACAAGGAGATAGAAATGAACTGCACTGCATTGGCATCATTCGCTGTTCGGTTTAGTTCAGTTTAGTTTATTCTGTTCGTTCTGTACGTGGCTCAGCTAAGGATTAAGCACATTACATCACTGCATGGATGAAAGCCCTGAGCTCCGAAATATACAACTTTAACCAATACTGTCAAGACAACCTGACTGATTAGCGGTAGTTAGTATCTGAGCGTCAGATCTAATGACAATGGAATGCAAATAGTTGTAGCTGTCAGCGGTAGGTCTATGTGACCGACACTTAGGCTAATGTGGCGAATACACGACGATCGCCGTCCTCGTGTATTCACAACAGGCGATGGCAGGTCGTACTGGTCACGGCGACGATCGCCACAACCGGTTGCTCGTTGGGTCGCGACGATCGCCGTGTGTATTCACCGTGTTCGCCACGTGCGCGCTTGACGCCACCAGAAGCGGATTCTCAAATTCCTAAACAGTCTCCTGCACAGACGGGCATCGACCATCCTGTTTCACGAATTTTTAGTTTGTACTTTTCTTAGCGTACTACTGCCGAACTGCGAGCTGTTGTTGTTTTAGCACAATAAAACACTATTTTGTTATGAAATTTTTAGTAGGCCTACCTTGTTGCATTAGAAATTTTTTTTGCGTTTTCGTGATGGGCATAAACTGATCGATCAAAAGTTGAACACGACATTATTAAGCCTACCAGTATTAGTCCTACATGGGATACGTAATTACTGCAAATGCACCGCAACGTATTTTACTGTAACAAACAGGCATCCCGGTAAGTAAGTATGTAAAGCAATATACGAAACAAAACACCGTGTGCATTTATGCGCCTATCGGTCGTTAATTAACTGATGGCTGGTCGTTAACAATGGCAAACAGCATCGTGGAGAGAATACAGTAAGGTAAGCTTACGGGCAGCAGCAGCAGCAGCAGCAGCAGCTCTTGAATTGTTACAGCTAGAGCGGTGGTCTCATTCGCAGCGCGCTACCAGCTCGCAGCCACTAAAACCATTAACGTTAAATATTAACACGACGGACAGTTGTATAATAGCATAAACACCACACGCAGACGTAATGGAAGTCATATCTGAAATACGGACATTATCGGCAAATTCGCACACGCAGAGATACTTTCCCGCCACTGGAAAGAATAGCGCACGGCACAGTCCATAAATTTACAGGCTGTAGGCCTACAAGACACCATTGCGCTGTGACAACGTGAAAACCAATAAATAAATCCGGTAGGCGACGTGGCTTGCAACTACTAGCGATCACCGTTTTATGGACAGACTGGAGACACGTAGACAGCGGACGCAGAGACGCAGATACCCACAGACACGCTGTCTGACAACAAGGGTCGCTTATAGCAATGCAGGACAATAGATGTTGGGTAAGATCAAGTTTTCGTAAAACTTTGACTGAAAGTCACGTGGCCAATGGTTTTCTATTCATGATCAATGATGACCATGTGTCAATCTTGCACCTTTATAGAGATATGCGGCCTCATAGATATTGAAGTCAAAAGTTGGACCTTCGGCGATCACAGAACATCATCGGTCACGTGACTACTAGATCTGCTTATCCCAAATACCTTATTTTAGAATCAGACCCAAAGTGGATCCGATGCTCGGTTGCTGAGATATATTCATCTGAAAATGCCGAGATGTGGACAGACGCCGGCCGTGGACGTTGCCAAAAACATCTGCCTGAAAATAAGGGGTTGCTGTGGCTGACGCGTCGCAAGCCGATTCAGTATATCGAGTAGAGATGGGCCGAAAGTCCGATCTGATGTTCGGCCTAAGCCAAACGAGTATCGAGTTCTGGCCGAACGTTGGCTGACGGTAAACTGCTAAACAAAATAATAACTCAGGAAAGTTATGTAGACCTACATGCAAAAAGTGTCATAACTCAGTTCAATACTTACAATGGGCGTATAGGGCATAATCTCAACAATTTTAATTTATTCAAAATTTGGAGTTGAGCCCGCAAATTTACTGTCGTTAAATTTGTTAGAACTTGTGGCTACAAATGTGTACCTTTTATTTGCATCCTGCCCAGCAGTATGCAAAAATCAATAGGACGAATAAATTTGAAAAAGTCGTCGCTGAGCGCAGTATACTATACGCTAATGTTATTCCGAAGTAAGACGTCATGGCAAAGTGCACTGAATAACTGGACACTTAGCTAAGTTACCGGGTACTACTACACAGGTAAAACTACATTGACAACTACTAAACTGGCAACTGCTAGTCTGCTGCACTAACGACTACTATAAAATATTCGCACCACCGTCATTACATCGCATCACTTGCAGTGTACAGGCCGCTTAACTGCGAATGCGATAGCGCGGCGCTAAACATTGCTCAGCCGAAACGCGACATTACGGATTAGACTTTCTGCATGCAAACCGTACTACAGAACGAACGCATGCAGACTATGACTCCAACTATTTTGATTTGTTGTAGATTTGTTGTACTGCTGCAGTGCAAGTTGTAGGCCTACGACAAGTTTACAACAAATTGAAGTAGTGGATTCCGGGCTTAAGCTGTCATGTCCCATTTACAGCGTCCAGAGTGTCTACGTGTTGCGGCAAGCTAATTGATTGCAACTAAGTACTCTTATGTAGGCTAACTCCTCCTAATGCATTGGAAGACTGATGTAAGCCTCACTCAACACAGAGCAATGGGATCCGTTAGTGACGATGGACAATTGACCTTCCCCCTACATTTTAGCTTGTCGGAAAATGTTTTTCTTGTCGGAAAATTTTTTTCCCCAAAATACAAAAATTTGGCTTGAAAATCACCCGTTGTCGGCAAATTTAGGGCAGGACTGAACTCCTGAGCACCTTTGTCAACAATTTTCTCTGTCTGTCGGAAGTATGCAATTTGCCGAACAATCAGCAATTTGTCTGTCGGTAAATTTGCATCTTTCTGTCTCCTGACTTTCTGATACCATGAGCCGCTGGCTGAGAGAAGTGACTAACAACAAGGCGACGAGTTTCTCTGGTGAAGAGACTCAGTTTAGTTTCACTCGTACTTACGAAAAGTCGCAATTAACAGAGTTGACGATAAACTGTTTGAAACTCTGGCGATGATTAAAAGCCGGTCATCATTTAGGCTAAATACTGGTGATAGATAAACTGACAGCGACCGCGTGCGTGCATGTTATTTTTTCAGTGTTGCGCAGTAAGTAAGCAAGTGAATTTTTATAGCGTACAATGTCGACACGAAACCCGGCGAATCTGAGGTAAGGCTTACATAGGTGGACGACTGCGGAGTATGTCGTCACTGGACCGACGTAAAAATATAGGTACTGCCTGAGCCTACAAGCTCCGCTGCACCAAGTTTGTCTTCATTTGCATAAATTAACATAATGGCTCAAGTCTAAATAGGTCCACCGACGTAACGTCGTTATGCCAATCTGAATCAGAGAAGGACACCTGGAATTATAAAAATGCTATATCTGTTATGTAGAATAAAGTCGTAAAATTGTAGGGGTGAAATGCATGGGCATTGTGTACATGGGGCGTGGCGTGAATACTGTATAGTTGCAGCTTTTGGCGCCTATTTTCACGGCCGATGTAGGCTTATTTTTCTACAGCTGAATTTGCTGTTACAGGTGCGATGTTGATGCTGAAGTTGTTGGAGCGCGGCGTCAGTCGCTCACACCTGATGATGCTTGCGTTTCAACTGTCACTTTTCTCACTGAGCGCGGCTTACTATCTCCATCCGCCGTCGCAGCTGCTCAAACGTAAGCTCGCTATCTACGCTCTACTGTGAACGATGTGTTCGTTAAACAACAGTCTGGAGTAAGATAAGTGAGTGTTTAACTAACTCGTGTACACCACAGAAATTGAAACACAAATACGTGACTTATTTGTAGCTGTAAATTAAATTAAATTAGACCAGAACCAACTTTCATTATATGTTGTAAACGTACGGTAAAAAATGAAGGCGCAGAGTCGCTATTATCATCAAAATCACGACGTTTATCAACTGCACCCAATTCCGTTGTGTGATAGGCCGAGCAAAGTTTCACACGTGCCGACTGAGAGAGCTAGGAGTAGGAGATGCCACTCTGAAAAGATGAAACAGAGAAAAAACGAAATATCAGGCGTAAAACATAAAGGCCTGTTTGTGGAGCACGTCGAGGCAACCTTTATTGTTCTTATTGTTCTCATAGCAGGCCGTGATTTAATAGGAATTTAGGATGATGTCGGGGCAGCACTTGGGCCTACTTTCCGACGGCCTCCATGACAAATGCATCAATCCGTACGATTCCATCCAGGCTCAAATTGGAGTGACAACCTGTAATAATGCTGCATCTAATACATATTAATTTTTATTACGCCGTGGGGGGCGCAAAAATACTCAAAGCCTGCGAGTTTGATGCTGCATCGGTGGTACGGTATTTAAACGCGGCTGAATTATACGCTATTGACCGACACTGATGAGTCACCCGTTCGTTAACTGACAGCAGGGGAGTAACCAACGCCAGGAAATTGGTTAGAAAAATCTAGCATTTTAGTTTTTGAAAATCTGGCAACACCAAAAATACAAATTTTAGCCTCTTGGGTTTTTACCTGTTCCTGTTGTGCATTTTATACCGGGTGGCCCATAAATTTCGTTTTGCGCATTTGTAGAACAATGTGGACTCTTACTTAGTTGTAAATTTTAGCGACGTCATTAATGACACCACTGAATGCCGCTTAATGACGTATTTGCGCATTAAAAATCGAATTATGTAAGGACAACATTCCACCACACCGCATCAAAACAACTCAAAATTTTCTTCGAGACAACACGCCCGATTCAATCAGCTCACATAAATGGACACCGCGTTTGCCAGATTTGACGTCGCTATATTACTTAGTTTGGGATGTCTTGCAAGAACTTGTTTATGAAGAAAGGCGTAAACAGTTTGCGAACTTCAAAAATCTGCAGAATGTTATCAGAGACAAATGGCATCATGTCGACATCAGATATTCAGAATCAGCAAAGCCACATAGCAGTGGAAAAAAGCGTCTAGCAGCAGTGGCAAAATATGGAGGACCTATTCAGCACATTGCTGATGATCAGCTGATTGATGATTAGGCCTACTGTGACGTTCTGCTGTAGCTTGCGTACGAGCGGCAACGTAAATGATGAGCCGCTTGCATAATTTGCTTTATGATGTGAAACACTATTTAGTTTTTTATTTTGGTTAATATGGAAGTGTTTTGAGGGAAAATTTTTACGCATATTTGAGGATGTCTGCTCATTACATGTGTGGTTTTTTGCTAATTTATTTTGACTACTCCGCTGCATAACGCACGCAACTGTTCGGGACGTTTTTTGGGCCACCCGGTATTATAGATATTATTTAATTTCATATTTTAATGGTGATTTTTGACTTCTGGTTTTTGGCATCACGTCGTCAACTCAAAAAAACGTCATTGCGAATGGTGCATTAGATGCTTTCTCTGCGTCGCAATTTTGTGTCTGGTTTTTCGTACGTTCAAATGTAAAAATCCCTTCTGTAAACTCTTAAAACCTTACACCTTTTTCCCAGAAAAATTTTTTCTAACCATGGATGTAAAAGAAACTCAAGAGCCCTTAAACTCCCATTTCATTTTTAGACATGCAACTTCCGCCTGAAATTTTTACGCTCGTGCACGAAAAGGGCGCATTTACTATGACGGTAAATTATAAAATAATTGAGGCACTGATGGGTTAAGTACGCCTCTGTCGACTGAGCCATGCAGTAGCTATAGGCGCAGCTGTCTTGATGCAATTTAGTTGTTTTCATGACAAACATTTAGCACCCGGACGCGACGCGAACCTGCGACTGCGAGGCACTGAATGCGGTGAATATTTCATTTTGCGGTCAATCGATTGTTCAGTCCACGGTTGCCACAAGGCATTTTGAAATGCCAAACTTATTCTGCTCCAGTCCGTGGTTTAACATAATAAATTTATGCAGTTTTACACACCTCAGACATTTTTTTCGACAAACACACATATTCCACGCTGGTTGACAGTCGGTCGCGGGACTTACGCTGTCGTTCGGTTGCTGACGCATGACTATACCCGTGAGTTATCGATACGCTATCCCACTGCAGACGGTATATGGTAGACTTAGGCTACAGTATAGTGATAGCGTGGACTGGATAATTAGCGTCAATAATAAAGGAGTAAAATTGAGGATTGTTAATGTGTCAGGTTTGACTGTCGGCGGCAACCCCTGTCCTGACCCAGAGAAACCGTTCCCTTGCAAGTCGTCGCTGACCTGTATTCCGATGGCGTACGTCTGCGATCAAAACGACGATTGCGAAGATGCTTACGACGAAGACCGAGATGTTTGCACCGCAGGTCTGTAATATTGTTACAGGTTAAAAAGTGCATAGTTTATAATGGTAACCCATTATAAAGCTACGGACTGTCACTTGCCATATGGGATCTGAACACATTCCTTCAACCTATAGCTCAACCAAGCAGGACTCGTTACTTGATTTACCTACCCCAGAGGGGTAAAAAGTTGAATTGACGTTCGTGTTGGCTATATAAAGTAATGGTTTATTTCTCTGCAGATAGTCACTTATCATGGTAGTTAGGTAGTAATCACTTAATAGCGCCGGAACTGGGAATTAAACCGACGACCTCTTGATCTTAAGTTCGACGTCCTAATCGTTAGTCCGGGAGACGGACATTCCCCCCGGACACTTTCCCCCGGACGTTTCGCCGTGCTTCTTTGTTGCATGCCCGGACATTTCCCCCCTCATGTATGACGAGCGCGTGCGTGGCCTTCCTCCCCGAGTCTGACGTCGTGAACGGCATGCGGGTGCTGCACGGCTGCGTTACCGACTTGGAGGAGACCGACAAGCTACAGACGCTGCTAGCGACCTGCTGCAGCGGCTGACGACGACGGCGCCTCTGTTTCGTGCATCACGCTGCGTCCGCTGCCGCCGCTGTTCCCGGTGTCCACCTGGAACGTGCATGTTGCCACGCTGAACGGCGACGACCGGACGAGGCGTGGAATAGGGGCTTCGCTGCGTTGGTCGGTCGTAACCACCCGTCGGTGTGGTGCGCCATCGAGTCACTGCAGCAGGATGCGGCCGCGGCGTCCACGACGACACTGCTGCAGAATGCCCGTGGCCAGCAGCCGGCAAAGCATCTCGAGATGTCCACCCAGATTCTGCAGCGTCAACTGCACACCATCTGTGCAGCACGACGTGATGGATATATAGAAGACGGTGGAAGAGACCTTGCGTGCGGTCGCGAACACAGTCCGCTTCGAGTGATAGTGACAGTGACACTTTGCTGACTAGTGACTATTGCACTATTTCTTCTTTTTGGACATTAGCTGTATATAATATCGCATTATTTCGGTGACATTTAAATTAATATATCAAAAGACTTGTTGTGTATAACTGTATAATTTTTTTAGTGTATATAGGCGTATTTATTCATAACTATTACACTTTCTAATATGTTGTATATATTGCTATATGTGAAACATTAATACATTTGGATATTTGCTATTTGACCATATATGTCAGCGATTGATACTTACACGAAATACAACTTGCACTCTGCAGCGCCATACATAGGGGAAATGTTTGGGCATGCAAAAAACGGGGGGAAACGTCTGGGAGGGGGAAACGTCCACCTCATATAATTTATGTTTTTGCACTACCGTGTGAAACACAGATGCTCCAGATTGTTACATTGCGTGGCAATTATGTGTATCAGATAGCTCATCTTTGCATCATCAATTCGTTAAAGGGCGCCACGTGATTTAATAATTTTGTGGTATTATGTATTACGTTGAGAATAACAGACAACAAAATAGCTGACTGATAAGCTTAAATATTTTTAATCGATGAGTGAATGCCATTTGATCAGTTGAGTTGATTTCGCTATCAGCCGGTGGCGTTGCATCTAGGCTGATTGCGGGCATAAGCTTAAACTGTGATAATTTGCAAGCGCGTTGTTATACAAACTTATAGTTTTGCTAAATAATTTACATTTCAGTTTATTATGTGCTCAATTAAGTCGTTACAACGTTAACTGGAGACAACAACTCAGCGTTATGCAACAATTTGAAACATTTGTGTTTCACATAGTAATCAGGTCAGGTAGTCGCGTAGTCCTGAGACCGTAGCGTCGCTCTTCCACCGTGACCGCGCTTGATAGCCAGCTTCCACTGATCGGCAGGTGAGCGATTGTAGAAAAGTGTACTGTGTAGTGTAGGTTGTAGTAGTGTGTCGACATAAATTAGGTGATGTAGACATTAAAAATTAAGTGCGCCTTACATAATTTTGTTATCTTGGTCATCGTCGTGTCGAAAATTATTAGAGTTGGTGGAAATTTGACAAGGTTGTGACAAAAACAAGTTTGACTTTTTTATTGGGACACCGTGTAGTACGCGTAATTGCTTGAAGGTGCAACACTTGATTTACTATACACGTTACTTGACGGCTTTTTTCCTGTTTGATGTCAAATATAAGTCATATTTGCAGTAAACGTAAGTGGAAAGCATGTCGCTAAATCAACGTTAAAAATTTTGTTGAATTCTTGTTATTAACGTTGTGCGCTTGCACAGTCATAAAATTACATCTGATCGACATTAAAGGTTCAAACTAGAGTCCTCTGTATGAAGTGAAGTACAGTAGTTGCATTGTCTTTTTGTCTGGAAATCCAGTGAACAGCTGAGCACATTTTGTGACGCATGGATTGGAAAACCTACTTAGTATGGGTATAACTACACTGCACTGCTGAAGAATAGTAACGCTCTTTGGCTGCTAATTGCCTAATTATTCAGCTTGGTGACAGAGACACGCGTGTGAACAAATTGCTCACAGTTGCGCATGGAGCGAAACCGGCGACTTGAAGTGTGAAGCCTAAAGCCTAATTTGCAGCGACACGCAACAAGTACGCAACGCCACACTATACGTAACGCAGCGCAGCGCAAAATAAAGCCCATGGTTTCCATCAAAGCAACGCATGCAATGCAAGTATGTACATTAGTTCTATCCTTGCGTTCTGGCTATTGTGCGGCGTTCATTCAATTTCGTTTCGTACCGGTAGGCTACGTTTTTGCGTTCGTTGCGTATTTTTTTTGCGTCGTTTGCATGACGCGTCAAAACGTAGGCCTACGCACGGGGCTTGCGCTGTGTGCGTTGCGTTTGATAGAAATCGTACTTAAGGCTGCGTTCACACAGACGGGTCCGGGTTTCCGTTTATGGCCCGTAGAAGCTTCACTCGTACGAATGTAGCGTTCACGGTCACTTGTACAAGCACATAACTCAACGCATGTCGGCCATATTGAAAATTCCCAGTGAAATCGAATGGAGGAAATGCTTTTCCATTAAAACAACAATATTCCACTACAAAGTTACTATTTTTACAAACCGCACATCTTTAACGATGAACAATTTTACGATGACGTCAGTTCTAACGTCGAATATGCGCCATGGTTTTTAGAAATTATATTAATGCTATTTACGAGTTGTTTACTTTTTACGAGTTGGATAAAAACACGACCTGCGCAGAAACTACTCTTACGAGTGAAACTTACAGGTAAGCCGTACTCGTATGTATGTGAACGGCCGCCATTGTAATACACACAAACTCGTGTTTGCCGGGACTCGTATACGGGGTACCCGTACAGTGCGGGACTACTCGTGTTTATGCGAACGCAGCCTAAGTCTGGTTTATATTGTTAGCAGAAACTCCGCAGTCGTTTGCGAACTCGCCATTCGTACGAAAAAAACAAAAGCAACAAGCCAGAGCAGCTGCGTCGCATACAGAATGTGTCGCGTCTGATCTTATGCGGGACACTGTAACGTGACGCTAGCGCAGAGCTGCGTTGAACCTTGCGTCATGACAAAAAATCCCACGCGTTAAGGTGCGTTCTCACTGCGCGCGTCACACGCGCGTTAACGCGTATTGCATATTTATGAGCCAACCAATTAAAGTGTTCTAGGAATTTGGATAGGACACTTTGATTGGTTGGCTCAAGAATATGCAATACGCGTTGACGCGCGCAGTGACAACGCACCTTTAGGCCTAGTAACGCGTCATTGTGTCATTGTCAGCTGCATGACGACGTCTCAAATTAAACGTAACTCGATCGCAAATTCTTAAGTCAAGTAGGTCTTTTGATAATTTTTATTCACATAAGACTGTGTAGAGAAAGACAGAGACAGACACAGAGAAAAATACAATCAATAAACCGAAGTTATATAAACATAAAAAGCATGCCAGACACAAGCTTTAAATGACCACGAGAATGTCTGCATGCAGAAAAAGCTGAACATAATCTATTAAACTCATAAAACCAAACACATCATAAAGCGTATTATGGACAAAAATACTATAACTACTTTGTTTAAACAAGAAACATAATTTGCGTAAATCGAACATATAAAATATAAGCAAAATACCAAGACAATATTGACCATACAAAAGATTAACCTCATCATTCAATTTAAAGATTTTATACAAGGCAGTTTTTCAAGTAACATACATGGTTTGGAGATTAGCATTAGACATGGTAACAGCTCCAAACCATTATAGTAAAATCAGCCGACAATAAGTATGTTATAAATAATACAATAACATTGAAGAGGCAGTAGACCCAACAGGCATATATATAATTAAAGGCTCTAAGTTTTATTTTATATCTTTTGATTACCGCTAAATATATCAGAAACTGCCGGGATAATATTGCCGGCGATGAATACATGCCTGTTAGACGTCTGTCCGACTTGAGCCGAAACAATAAATCATTTTTCGACGTCTGTCGGCTGACCTCGACCAATTTGCACGGGTGCAAGATAAACAAGTTAGGTTCATTCCCAGAATCCGCAACAGTGTAAACAGTATGAAGCTCCCCGCTTTTTGACTCAAACTTACGCCCACCTATCGGTTCTCGTTGGGGACAGCACAGCCTATAGATCAAAGCACCGCTGTATATAGGGAATAATATGGCGGTCGGTTGTGACACGAAAAGGTCGCTAGGTGAACGGGCGGCGGGCAGTGTGTTGATGAGCCCACGTGACCAGTTTGACACGTGACGCCGGACGAACGAACGTCCGCTATACGCCGCCATGATTTCCGCTCCACACGCCGGCCACGTGACAAAGTTACTAGAAATATTTATGACACAGCGAGCCGAAAAAAAACTTACACCAGGAGGCCTAATGTGTGCCGTCGACTTGGACAGATTGCAGCCCTAGTACTATCAACAGACTTCTGAAGTCTTTCCATAGGCTGGACCGTAAATATTAAATAGGGACTGTTTTTAGTTCAGTTTAGTTGAGTTTGTATTCTTATGTGTTTGTTTTTGTTTTTGGTACCATTTATGGTGTAGGCTATAAAGATTATCAAAATGGATGACCGGAAAATGCGAGACCAAACTCGTTAGCACGGGATATTTGACCGGCAGCCGGTCAAATATCCTATAGGCTATATGACCTGTCAAATTTTGTCACCGGTCAAAAGCGCCCAGTCATGACCGGTTGACCGGTCTAATATCCGGCCCTGTGAAGGCGGATATTTGACCGGTCACTGCTTTGAACAACCTTAGCCAGTACGTACAAGCAATAATGTTCATAGGTACCGGCTAAGACCGTGTCCCTGCGACGGTACCTTCAGGTGCTCGTCGTACCGCCGCAGGGACAGCGGCACCGGAGCAACTGACGACCTCAACCGTAGCAAGAACGGTATCACGGATCCGCCGATCAGCCAACTAGCACGTCAAGCCTAGCAAGCAGCTTGGCTATCATGATGCAGTCGGCCAGCTTATTGATTGCTTGTCAGAATCTCGAATTTACCACCCATACTGTAAACTAATTTTTGATGTTCATTATTATCTGTCCCACTGCTATAGCATAGCAAAAGACAGATTATAAAATCACTTGCGTCTGTCTGTCAGTCTGTCTGTAAACACTCATACGGCCGCAATTTTGATTTGGTTTTGATGAAATTTTGCACAGTGATTCGGGGCCCGAAAAGTAAGATCGAGTTTGTTTGGGTGAATGTGCTCTTCAAATGTCCGGCTAAATATGATGATAATATCGAAGTAGACCAGACAAGTAATGTATGACAGTTCGGCTAATACACAGTTTATTAGCCTCTGAAATACTGACGGTGCACAAGTCATTCCAAATGGCATAAAGGTGTAGCGGTAACATCCCCGCCGGGTCACGAAAGCTGACTTGTCTCTGTCCTGCTCTGCTATGGGTATGTTGTAGTATCCGGACCGGAGGTCTAACATAGTAAACCACGATGATCCGGACAAAGCGGTTAAGCGGTTGTCGATGTGCAACAACGGGTAACTGTCCTTGTAGGTAATAGCATTGATCCGTCGATAATCAACGCAAAAGCGGAGTGATCCGTCTTACTTTTTCACCAAGATCACATTCGAGACTCACGGACTAGCTGCCGGTTCAACGATATCATGCTCTCGCATTTCTTAAACCTGACGGTCAATTGTCTTTAAATGCTGGAACGGATGTCTTCGCAATGGCTGTCGGATCGGCCGGTGGTCGCCGATGTCAAAGCGCTATTCTACAAGCGGTGTTTTTCCGATGTCATGTTCATGCTTCGCAAAGATAGTTTTATGCTTACGAATCAATTCTTTAACTCTGCTACGCTGAGATCTGGCCAATTTATCCGGCAATTTGTCCATCAGCTCGGCCACCACGTTTTTCTCATCAGGTTTTTTGACGGGTGTTGCTGATCCGTAACCGGTTTCTTTTTTTGGTCGGTGCTACGTTCCTCACCGTGACAAGTGATACTGTTCCAAGGACGGTATTTTGTTTCCAGCTATTTGTATTGAGTACATTCACTTTTAGATCCGAATGACGAGCTGGTAGCAGGCTTCTCGCACTATAGACGCGGGATAAATTTGGTATCTTCACCGTCTCGTTTATTCTCATATCCGGCACGTCCCTTAATCTTCGCCAAGTCGTCCGTGCATTGACCGCCGTCTCTTGCCGAGGCGGAAGCACCGTATCTTCGTCTGCATAGATCCGGTTGCAATTCACCGTGCTGTGAGTGCTCAATCAAATCCAGTCACCGTCTTTTATTTTGATCCGTCGTTTTCCAAAGTTTCACACATTGCCTGGTTTCAATAACCAGTCAATTCCTAGGATGGCTCCACTGATGTCCGGTGACACGTAGAGAGTTGTAACCAACCACTTCATTGCCATTGCAATTCAGGCGGATCCGGACGACACCGTCGATCAACAGTTTTGTATGCTGCAATGGTCTGTAGCTCGCACGGTTCAACCTCCCACCTGTATCTTCTTGCAACTTGTTGGTTCACAAGCATCACGTCACTGCCGGTGTCAAGCAAAGCATGGATCCGGTGATTCTTGTATTTGACGGTAATGAATGTTCGGCTGTGACAGACAGACAAACAGACAGACAGACGCTCAGGACATACCTAAGACGCGGAAAGCATTCTGCTGTTGCGCGTAAAAATCATCGACTTTGGATGATCTTTAAGGTCAGTGACAACCAATACGGTTGGCTCCACCCTAGCGATAGCTGGGCTTTTTATATTTAAACGTTTCATATTCGACTCCCGGCTGTTTCACTGCTTGGTAACGTCTCTGGGGAAGTTGTTGTCATATACAAGTTGTCTTTGAATTGACTCATAGGTTGAAACGTAACTTAATAAGTTGACAAATTCATCAAAATACAACCTGTATATACCAACTTCCACACATCTATGATTACTTATTGTCCGCCACGGCCACAGCGACACCTAGTGGACAGTCCTTCCGACGAAGGCAGTAGCGGTTGCCAAAACCTCAACAAAAACAATGAATATAAAGGTTGTATTTTGATGAAATTGTGTTTCTGTCAATTGAAATGAATCTTTCATCAGCGGCCAGCCGTGTAAGAAGCATAAGACCAGTTAAGCCTAAGCTTCACTTGCTGCGATTTGTTGTAAGTTTGCTGTACAACTATTACTGTACAACAAATCCACAACAAATCAAACAAATCAAACAAATGGAGCTGGGGCCTAAGTTGCATCTCGCACACGCAATAAATTGGCGCCACGTGCAGCGTAGAACCTCACATTTACATCATCGCATCATCTGTATTAAAAAGTTGCGCCGCGGATTCGCCAGTCGAGCGTGCAGCTGGCTAATTTTCCCGCGACCAAGAACCCTCGGTGGGTCGAAGAAAAGACCGGCGACGCGTTGCAGCGCCCCGGGGAAATCAGGTGTCGCCACTGCTTTAGGTACAGAGCTGCTGCTGCTGCTGTTTCAGCGTGCTTCAAGATCACGCATCAGCTAGCGCGCCGACTCGCTCGCTCGCAACAGAAATGTGCAATGAGACGAAAATGCTCGCATTATTAAAAATTACTCGAAATGACGCCATACGGTGAACAAAAGCTATTGGGGACACAGTGTGTTTGAAACTTCGAAAGTGTATTAAGAAACTCCGTACTTCGTCACGTTGTTAGTCTTAATGAAAAGAGGTGCAATGCTTCAGACAGCAGTTACATACAGTCGCTCTTATGCTGCTGAGTCGGCCAAATTCAGAGCATCCTTCTTTTACTTTTCGTGATAGGTAAACTTATTCCTTCAGTGCCGTTAGATGTGTTTGCCATACACGACACCGCGGTACGCTCATAATATCGCGATATTTTGAAACCGATATATGGCGCATCTCTAGACGGCAGTTCACGTGAACATTGGGCGATCCATCAGCGTGACGCGTACAGTTTCTAGTTTATGTCTGGCCACTCCCAGATCGCTGTCCAGCTGGTTCGGCGCACACACACACACAGACATTAGTTCGACGTACGTCCTAGAATATCCAATGGACAAAAAAGAACCGACCTCGAAGTTCGACAAATGGACGTTGTCACTTCCTTTGGGCTTGTCTTTTGACTTTTGTGACAAGAGAAAGACGGAACGAGAAGGTCGTTTGTGTGCGGGTGGTCTTGTGAGCATTACAGTCGTGCGTTTGAGTGGACACGTGTGGTCTCCTGAATCACAAGAGCACAGATGTCTGTCTGCCAACTGTAAGCACCGCAATCAATCAGCTGCTTTGGACCAGACCGCATTACCCACTGTTGGCAGACGGCGACTGTTCCAGGATTCATCGGCTTCTGTGTGCTCCGAATGATGGAATTCTGTAGTCATTATATCCTCCTGCTCGAGCTGTTTAAGCTTGCCTCTAGACTGTTATTGATTGCTGATCAGTGCGCACACGTATTGGCTGACTGATAACAGCGACATATCATAATTTGATTAAACCTACATATGCAGCGCGTTATGCGGTGCAATGTGCATATAAATTATGCAGACTTATTTCGACGTAGCAGCGTGTTAATGAGTACGCAGAAACCAACAATCGTTTGCGCTATTCAATGTAACTTCGACGTTACTCTACCGACTAATATAAAAAAAACTGCAAGCAATTCATTTAATGTTGTATAAGCGCTGATGTAAAACGGCAAAAATCAAAAAGGCTAAGCACGAACTAATGTATTAGGTTAGACATTTAATCTGTTCTCAGTAGCCAGATATAAATGTCTAAGCTAATGCATAATGTTGGTGCTTATACTTTTTGATTTTTGCCGTTTTACATCAGCGCTTATACAACATTAAATGAATTGCTTGCAGTTTTTTATATATAATATTTGCGGTTTTATTAAAGTTTGAAAGGTCACTGAACAG
>Ga0056128_1002454_pt1 | contig 22019 bp, 14 predicted proteins | sample WorMetLIZISLAND2_FD_71113 | JGI IMG/M metagenome (GOLD analysis project Ga0056128, IMG submission 71113) | Marine gutless worms symbiont microbial communities from Max Planck institute for Marine Microbiology, Germany - Olavius geniculatus... ... | reverse complement strand
TGCGAGATAAGGCCTAGGTTACTATTAATCACTAATAGGAAATCGTATACTGGCTGTCGATTGGCGCCGAATTCAATGACCTTGGATGACCTTGAACGCCAAAATAGGGGATTTTACGGATTTTTTTTGCGATATCGGGCTCTGCAAGTCTATATCATTCACAAGGAGGCGCCACCGTCGCCAACGCCACACGTGCCTATGGCCGATGTGTATTATGGTCCTGATGGGCCGAGTCCAGGTGATATGCGATTTTCGAAACTATAACTACTGAACTGGAAATGCTATAGGCTTTCGCGCATCTCGTGAGCTTTGCTCAAATTTCTTGTTACATTCCCATTCTCATGCAGTCAATTCCCATTCATTCCCATTCCCAAACAATCGTTCAGTCGTTGGGGCATAAACAATTCTGGGCCTATTGAAGACTTAAGCCTGTTTGTTGTTGAATACAAAACTGATCATGACATTTAGCATCATGCTATGCTCTACTGAACATCATCAAGTCACAAACTACAGAAAACGTGCTTAATGGTATGCTTACTCCAATTTGACAATAAAACAACAGGTCTGTCTGTTGTTTTCTAAGCAGACTATAAGCTTAATACTGCATTCCCATGGGAATAAGGACCATTTTTATTCCCATGCAGGTTGTTTCCCATTCCCAATTTTGTCGTCAATTTCCATTCCCATGGGATTTTCATTCCCACTGCGAATCCCGTTTTGATGGTTGTCTCTAATTATGGGCATTTACAACGTTCCGTTCACTCTGGTAGGAGATCAGCGGACTGAGTAGATGGTGAAATAATTATTCAACCTCTCGTTTTGTGCTCTGACCTGTGTTTGATGCAGGCCAACTCACAAGTCACGGCAGTTCGTTTGCCGACAGACATGGAGCGTGCAGCCACGGGGCCGCTACAACCAGTAGCTCCCCTCAACCAACCTGTAGGCTGGCAGAAGCGACTGAGGACTGACAATAGTGAAGGTTACTTACTTAGAAGCTAAATTTTCTGCTTTCCTTATCAGCCAATAGCTCTTTGACTGGACAAAGGAAGGTCATTTGTATGTCAGAGATATTTCAGTTCTGAAATTAGTTTGAGTTTTGGTTTCCATAAACTTTGCTGGATGCTAATTATAGTTATATATGGTTTTAGTTACATTATCTGGAATACTTACTGATTCACTGTATTCAAAAATGCTTTAGTAACATTTTACTTTGTCCCTTCTCTTTCGTACAGTTTTTTAAGGATTGGTATTTTTTTCGGTTGCCACAGTTTTAGTTATCACAGTGACTTAATGGTAGTTTTTATACCTACAGCGTGTCTCAAAAAACAGTCAAAATTGTTTTTGGCATAACTTTTTCAAATTTTTACCAACTTTAATAATTTTTGGCATAAAGATGGGCAAGACGATATTATTATGTACGGTGCACTCATTTACCACCTCATATAATTTATGTCAATGCACTGCCGTGTGAAACACAGATGCTCCAAATTGTTACATTACACGGCGATCATTTGTATCAGATGGCTCATTTTTGCATCATCAATTTGACAGAGTGCAACGTGGTTTAATAATTTTGAGGTATTAAATATTTTGTGCCGAAAACAGCAGACAACAAAATAGCTGGCTGATGAGCTTAAAACACATCTAGTCGATGAGTGAATGCATTTGATCAGTCAGTCATTACCTCCACCAAGGAGATTATGTTTTTGCCAGAATTTGTTTGTCTGTCTGTGTGTTAGCAAGATGACTCAAAAAGATGGAAGGATCTATCTGAAGTTTTCAAGGAATGTCGGGAATGGCAAAAACTACAAATGATTCAATTTTGGGGGTGATCCGGAAGGAATCCTGGATTCTGGATCACTTTGAAATTTTTGTTAACATTGCTTTAAATGGGGCATAAAATTTTTACTACAATGTTGCGTTGAATCAATATGCTTGGCAGAGGTCTGCACTCTCCGAGTGCTTTTCTAGTTAGGACTGCAATACTGATCTGCTTCAATGAATAACATTTATGAGGACAGTAAAACATGCATTTTTTGTGTCTTGAGCCTCGTGAAACCGTCAAAAATGTCCTGAAATTTTGTAAACATTGGGTCCTGAATAAGTTACAATAAATTCATCAAATTACAATCTTTTATTATTGTTTTTGTTGACGTTTTGGCAATCGCTGCTGCCTTCGTCAGAACGACTGTCCACCAGGTGTAGCTGCGGCAGACAGTAAGTAGTCATAGATGTGTGGAACTTGGTAGGACCCCTCGTCTCGGTTCATCGACTAGCCTTGTTCTTTTCTAATGTGTATCGCTTCCCTGATCCACCGGTCTATTTGATGAATTTATTGTAACTTAATATGTTACGTTTCAACCTATGAGTCTATTCAAAGACATTGGGTCCTGAAATTTCACTTCTTGCTCCTGGGCGCCCTGTCAGCAGCACAGTGACACACCATCAGTGTGGTGCGGGCAATATCACCTTTTGTAATTTTTGCTGTTTTCGATGTGCAAGTCCTGAAATGTTGCCATTAACAAGTGTATAAACTGATGTTTTGTACATTTATACACATAATAATGGAACAGTAAGTTTAAGCTTTACAACAATGTAACAGAAAAGGAGTGTTGGGTCAAGCTATACATTGTAAGCTGCTGTCAGAAGTTACTGAGATGCATCTGCATAAATCATCATAAATTAACATATGTGATTGCAGTGGTGGAGCTGGCAGTGTTGAGTGCTGGCAAACGTCGTAAGGTGCTGGCAGACATCAGTGAAATGGATTTGCTTGCCGGTGCTGTACAAACTACTGCTGACACTTTTCTGTAAGTTCTCAACCGATTAGTTTTTGGTTGTACTTCATTGAGAGCCTTTGGCGTCGTGGCAAGGACAGGAGGGGGGCAGTTACCTTCTGTAAATTTTGGACTGTCGGAAAATTGTCGAAAAATGTTCTTGTTGGAGATTTTTTTGTCAGGAAATGCAAAATTTTGTACTTGTGGTTGCGGATGTTTGGGATCAGAATTGAAGTTTATAGCGCCTGTAATCTTCTGCGTTGGAAATTTGCAATGCTCTGTTGGAATTCTGTTGGAAATTTGAATGTTGGCATCTGTTGGCAAATTGCCCCACCTATGTTTAATCCACGACACTGCTGGTGAAAGCATTCGGCTTTTAGAATGTATTCTAAAAAATTTGATCCACATTCATCCGCTATTCTGCCTTGGTAGTGAAGAGCAGGGCCAAAGATGAGATGCATTAACACACTGTTGTTTACCATAGCTTTTAAGCTGTGTATTTCATTTATTCATTTTTATCACATTTTACTGAATCTTGTAGGCTGTGGTATTATTTACTTGTAATTGGTGTATAGATTGCAGATAGTCTGTAATGTAATACAAAAGATGTAAAATCTTTCCCTTTCAGGGTCATAAGGCCTGTGGGGCAGCACGGATCTCCGTTTTCTTAGCACTCAGCCAGACACCAGCTTACACTGCCAGACTACGGATACGAAGCTAGTGCATCATACGGTGTGCCTGTTTACATCCCAGCTTTCGCTGCTACTCATTGCTCCTGCCCACAGAGGGATGGCCGGGCTGAGTTCTAGTATAATGTAGTGTAATGATGTAATGCATTCGTTTTATTTAGAGGAAATCTGTCGAGTCGAAGCGCTGCAAAGTCGGAACTTGAGAGGGTTGTCAACGGTGCGCTGATGCGACTGATAAAAGTGGTAACTGTGACTTTCACAATGAATTACTATTAGCAGTAGTAGTGCTCAGCTTACAGAACGTTCTAGGAATTTCTGTTACTTCCTAAGTTAGCTGCTTAAGTTGTCAAGTTCAGTCAATAGACCAAAGCACATTCATATAGGTCTTGTGTTGTGAGCAAAACAGGGTGTACAGTTTAAAGGTTAGAAAAGTGTGATTAATAGCTCTTGAGGAAAATAGTAAAATTAGTGCGACCGGATGTGAGATTTCTCAGTCAAGATGCACTAAATTCATTTTTTGCAGGGGGAGCTTACAGCACTCCTCTAGACCCGCAGCTTTGTTCAATTGGTTTTTTGTAAAGTGTGGGGAAAGTAAGAAGAATGAGGTGGGAAAAAGGAGGGAGGGAGGGAAAAGAAGGGGAAGTAGCCTTCCCCTATCTTTTCAGTCATGTTTTGACCATTGGTTTTGACCGAGTAGTCTAGGTCGTGGACTCTTTAGTTTTGTCACTTCGGCTTTGATTACGTGTTTTCTTGAGACGATACTTTTGTGTTTCATCATTGTCTCTAACCACTGAGCAGCAACTGCGAATGTCATGCTGCGTTCTGTAGGCTGGCAAGTCGGCAAAAGTCAACCAACTCAACAAGAAGATACGACAGGTCTTTCGTTTTTTAACAACTCTTGTAGTATTTTTACTCCTCGTGCGCTATGGTCATAACGTAGCAAAGAGGAGTATATGAGATCAGTGTAATATTGAGGACTGACTGACCGACGACCAATCTCTGTTACTGGAAGAGCCTTCCTGGAAGGACTTCAAACGGCCATATCTCCATAATGGTTCCAGATAGACGCATGGTCACTATGGATCACTTATAGGAAGTCAACCCTCGGGAGTCAAACGGTCACGTGACCCCAAGAGGTCAAGGTCGTGACCCCATTATCTTTTAAGCGCCATATCTTTATAATGGTGCCACGGTAAGTTGCACTTTGACAGTCACTGTCAGTCCCAGTACCTACCAATAGGTGCCTATCTCATGCGTGCTGTGCATGAAATAAGTACTGTATGGTTACTATGACAGAATTTACTGATACTAAATAATGACCATTTGGTAAACCTAATCCTGCAAATCTACAATCCCGGATGTTGGTATTAGAAATTAATCCCGATCCCAGGACTGACAAGTTAATTGCCGGACTGCAGTCACTAGCTGTCAGTACAATGATTTTAGTGCTACTATTTTGGGCTACGGGTCGATCATTTTTGTGGACACTTTTTGCAGCCTTAATTTTCATCTTTATAATGGTAATAGTAAACTACTAAGCTGATACTTATTTTGCTCTCCCATTGAGGGTAGAAGGCTGAGTTGACCTCATTGCATATTCAGATGATTTATCTGTCAGCAGACATTCACATCGCATCGGTCACACAGCTATGCGAGTGTTGAGTGTGTTGACTATAGGCGATTTAATTTTTTGTAACCTTTAAAATAAATCAGAAAACTTGAATGTCAGCTACTCTCACAAACAAATAAGTATAGGCGTTTTGCATTCAAAACTGTAAAACCTCAAAAAAGAATAGTGTACTTGCGGCTTTGGTGCTGTGAAATATAACTCTGGTATTGGGTAATTGGTGTTGATGACCACGATTATAGAAACATTTGTTTTGTGATTTAGTTGGAACAGCAGAAGAGGAATTTGCGACAGAAACTGCTGCAGAAACAGAAGAAACTAATCGAGTAAGTTGATTCTGCTGTAGTCATTTTCGCAGCATTTTTTTGCAAATTTACTGCTTCAAAACTTAATTTAGGCTGCAAGGAATGACATCTGTCTTCTAAAAATATCATTCTTTGACAATATTACTTTGCAGATTAATCGTTCTGGTTCAAAAATGAGTTGTAGATAATGCTATAGGGACTTTTGTTACTATATTTGTCCATTAGTCTTACATTTAATAGTAGTAGTAGCAGTTAGTTTAGTTTAATTTTTAGCTCAGTTTAGTTTACTTTTGTTCTTAGTTCATTAGTGAAGTTCTCATATTCTTTGTAGTTCTGAGACATCTTTGTAGTCTCGAGTAGCACGTTTCAAGACCAATTCTTATGATTAGGTGATCTACATAATCAGTGGCGTCGCTGGCTTTCTTAGACCAGTGCAGTTCAGCGTTTGGGTTTCAGGGGGAACTAGCCAATAGCCATGTGGGGGTCGTTGTGAGGATCTGGGATCATCACCCCCTGAAAAATTGTCGATCTGTTAGTTGCAAATTCTTGCATCATGATGCATATTTGGTAAGAAAATTTACTACTTCAAGTTTGCTACGTATTAGGAGATGAAGAAGTGTTGTAGGCAATGTTCTCTGTACAGGTTTGCATGATTTACATTGGCCAAACTTTTGATCTCAGGGAGTCTTTACCCCAGGACCCAGCTGGATAGCTATGCACGTGTAGTTGAGTTGCTGCATGCTGGCCATTTTTATGGAAAACCTGGAAACGTCGGAGAATGTTGCAGATGTCAGGGAAATGTCAGGGATATCAGTAAAAATCAGGGAAATGTCAGATGTCAGGAAATTGTTAAGGAAAAAGTCTTGTCAGGGAAAATTTGCCCAATAACTTTCCTAAAAAATTTGTGCCGACAGTCTTTTTAGTATAACTCACATAGTACTTTTTACCAAGGTGTAGCTGGTTTTCTTAGGCTGCAAGTGGTTCTGGCGTTTGGGTCCCAGTACTGTAAGGGTGCTTGTGCTTTTGCTAAGGCGCCGCCTCGAAAATTGTGGCTAAGCCAAGACTTAAGCTGCAAAAATGCTAAGCCAGCCGTGGAATTTACAGCCATTTGGCTTATGGGTTTACCGCAATATGCCTCTGGCCAGCTATGTGCCTGTAATGTGTCAAACAGGATGTAAAACTTTCTACTCTTATCACCGAGTTTGTTTCTTTGCGTTGTGCAGGTTGAAAGTGCTGGTTGCAGAGGCGGAGCGTAAGCAGACTTTCACAGAGACAAAGATGTCTGTAAAAGACATCAAGAACTACTTGGCTCAACTCAACGCTGCACTGAGACCAGCTTCATAGGCTTAGCTTTCATAGAACCTTGTCTAAGCTACAAGTTCTCAGTTTCTTGAAGCCTGCAGAGCAGTGCCGTCGTTTCACGAGAGCAGTTGCCCCAATCCCTTAAATTGTTGGATGTCTGGAAATTTTTGTTTTGAAAATGTTTTGTCCAAAAATGCTAACTTTTGGGCTAAAACCATTTCATGGAAATTTGCGGGCAAATTGAAACGTTGAGCACCCGGTCACTCGTAATCATTTGTGCTGGAAATCTGCAACCCTCTGTCGGAATTTGTTTGGGAATTTGTCCGAAAATTGTGACTTTCTGTCCCACGGTGTCACCGATTTTTACGCACAACGGTAGCTACTGCTGTAGCATGTCTTAGCCATTGCAATTTTGTCTGTCTGTCTGTCCATCACATGGGTGGATCAGTCAAAAACGGTGCAAGCTAGGATCACCAAATCTTCACCGTCGGATGCCTGGAAAACTTTAGTTTCAGGAACCGTAAAGCTTTTCCATAAATTCGGAAGGGGTCACCCTGAACAAGGGCGCTAAATGAGAGGGGGTAGGGAAAATTTGCGATTTCCAGCCGATACGGCGTTGGCACAGCGAGACAGGTCATGCCCTCTGGTGAGTACAAGTAAAACACTATAGATAATTAGCCGTCAGTCATTTGGTGCGCTCTGGCGACTGTAAAAGAAACATCGTTGCTAGGATGGGTGAACTTCGTTTTACCGGGCCTTCACACTTGCACTGCTGTTGCGCATTCCCCTTTGCGTTAGCTGGGCTTTTCTTGTTTTAATCCACAACACTGCAGTTGAACAGCAGTGGAAGCTATGCTTATTATCTGTTGTTTTATAGGCCCTAACTATGGCTGTTTAACAGTTGTTTTTCTGATGAAAATGCATTGTTTAGTAGTAGTAGTGACAAGTAGTGACAATAATTTATGTTGCTGTGTAAATATGGACAAAAATGGACCACCACGTTCATCATAGTTTTACTAAATATTGGTCGATCGTATGATTCTTTTGTGAGACGTGCAGTCTGGAGATTTTGCAACATTAACAATATCACCAGACCTGCAATTGAAATGTCGGAAGATTCGTGTGGCTTAAGGTATGTGTGTCGATGATGTGATGATGATAATGTTGATGTGAACTACAGTGCTTTGGGATTATGTGTTTTAGTGTTTAATTTCAGTTTTGGTGCAAATGTGATAATTTGCATCGAATAATTACTTAGTTCGGTCATGTGCTTTTGTCGTTCATGGTATATGTACGTATTTCTTGCTAGTGTTTTTTATTGTTGGTTTCACTGCGCGTACGATGAAATGCTTTTAATGTTATTTCATTGCATAATTTTTATAATCTGGCATTTGTAGCAAGTTTATTGTTAGAACTCTACGTGTGCCAGGTGCCTCGTTTTGGGCCGAGCTATGTCGGGCTGGGTTGGGCTGGTTTGAGTAGGCCCATTGCAATTACTATTTGTCAGGTTTACGTATACAATGGAGCCGTGGACATCTGGACAATGGGCCCATTAGGTCGGCGGGTGGGGGCACAATGGTCCTGTCTTCTTGGTGGGCTTTGTCTGCCAATATCCTCCTGCTTCTGTTCTTCTCCCTCTTCTAATAGCGGCACGTTGGCGGATCAATTCAATGTTGACTATCTGGATTTTCGGACTTAGTAATCGATTGATGGAATTTGTGCAAATGTTGTCTCTTTCATTTTTGTCTACGGGCCGGGCTGGGCCGAGTTTCAATTACCCTGAACCGTTGTGGGCCCGGCCGAAATATCACAAATGGGCCAGGCCGGGCCAAAACGACATCGGGTTAGACTGGGCCATGAAATTTTGGCTTGTGCAGGGCTCCGTTCACTGTACTTATAATCTAGTGAAAGATACTGCTTACAGAAGGTATGCAATCTTATATTCATGAATGTATTGTTTGGCAATATTTGGTTGATTTTTACTGTTGCATCTTAATGGTAATTATTTCGTGATGATAGCAGGAAAAGTAATTGCATTAAAATGGTGTGAATTAACTGACAAAGAAAATCGAAAGGGAAAATTTTGGGAAACTTTAGCAAATGAAAGTTGTAATTGATGATATTTATATAGCTTGTCAGTCTTTACTGGAACTTACACATTTAATCAGAAAGATATTTTTACAGAGTGAAATAATTTTCAGGTAAACATAGGCCTACTGTTGCTGGATGTTAAGCAACGCAATTTAAATGGTCATTACTTTGTCACTTGCAAAGCTCTGATGCACGGGTACGCTAATATTGAATACTTAGAATATGTGTATTTCATTTCAGATGGCTTGTAGCCAGAAATTATGGCAAATGGCAATTCATACGTGCTGATGCTTTGGCCTTGTGATGTCATTGATTGTTTTAATTTTCCCGTGAATACATGACATACGGCCTATATGCCCAAGCTGACTGACACACGTTCCAATTTGCATGCATTTCTAAACATCCGGTTTTTACTGCAGTGAAAAACTTGTTTGTATTTTATTGATGACAGAGGCGTGCGTCAGAATACCATAGAATATGTACGGATTTTTCAGAAAATACACCGTGTCTCAGTAAAAAAAACGTGCCACTTTAATTTTTTGAATAACTCCGTGAAACATTGACCGATTTTGATAATTTTTGGCAAACAACATCAGGAAGAAACTTGACGTAAACAGCTGTACTTTAGCCCACCTCACCTTATAACTGTCTCTACACTACTTTGTGAAATGCAGAAGTCTAAGTTTGGCTGTTTACAGCAATGAATTCATACTGGGGAACGCATGCGTCAACTCAGAAAGTCGTCACTGAGACCATAAAATGATTGAAAATCTATTACATATTCAACACTAATCATATTCATTTTATGATCATATGTCGAGGAACTGAAATGACGCGTCCACAGCGAGTGAGTCTCTCTGGGTCGCGCGTTATTGAATGTGCTGTTGGTGAGTTGCGTCAACATCCACCGCTTGTGTTAGTGCTAAAGGAAGACATTTTGAGCACATGCAGTAATAAAAAATGATGTGATGTGACACGTAGGACTTTATAAGAGATACTAACTTCCTGGTGTTTGTCGCTATTCAGTTAATCATTTTTGAGCCGACGTATGAGCTACCCAGTATAAATTTATTGTTGTAAACGGCTAAACTACGACTTCTAAATTTCACAAGGTAGTGTAGCAACAATATTTTAGTGACGAAAGCCAGACTGTAATCATTTAAGCCAAATTTCTTCGTGATGTTGTGTCTCAAAAATTATCACAATCGGCCAATGTTTCACGGAGTTATTCAAAAAATAAGGGTGGCACTTTTTTTATTGAGACACGATGTAGAATGTGTGCGCTTTATCTGTGGTCAGATGCATGTACATAGTGTTTGTTATTGTTTGTAAAAAATGAGAATGCGAAAGTGTCTTGTTCAGTGATTGTGCTAGCCTACTTTCTACTTGAGCCCACTCAGCCTTCTGTCATTTAGTGAATTCTATTTAATGACAGAACAAGGACAAGGACAACTAGTAATGAAGTGCACCCGGAAACCGAAGCAAGAAAATGCTCACCAAGAAGTCCAGCTGTCGCTAGGATAACCGACCGTACTGGTTGTCAGTGACCTTCAAGGTCATCCAAGGTCGATGATTTCTATTTTGTCTATAACGGCGTATGCCACTTCATATAAGTGATAATAGTAATCGGCCCTATCTCTCACCGTTTCCGAGATATGGCTAGTTTTCCATAGAATTTTTTACTGTCCCCCCTTTATTCAACCAATTATTCGAAAATGTTCCCCTTCCACGTGCCCGAGTTTGACACACATGGCTAATTATTCGTGTAAAAAGTTCCCCCTATACGATCTAACGCTTATCCACAATACATCCGTGACAGACGCACAGACAACAACCATGCCAATAGCTCGACCGTTACTTATGTACGGTCGTCTAATAACAACTGGCAATCCACCTAGTTTCACCACTGCAGTTTTTGATATCAGTTATGCCTGTTAACAATGGACACGACTATGTCGTCGACATCGCATCACGACGTGCGTGATCTGTCCATAATATATCGACCAGTCAACGATTCATGTTCTATGCTTGTGTCCAAGACAACCAAATCCAAAGCTTCCTTCTAAGCCTACCTGTTGTCTGTCGAGTTATAGGCCTCGCGGCTACTATAATTGGCGTAAATTATAAGTGCTGTCATCTGAACAAATTTCGAGACATGACACTATTTAGTTTGGGTTAGATAATTGCCAGGATTACCAATGACACAGTGATTTGGGATTAAGTGAAGTCTTATCATCATCTCTGTGCATTGCAAAGCCACTGTAGACTTTCTTGTAAATTCCATCCAGCTGTAGAATACTTCGGGAGAAATTTGAAGAAAGTTAATAGGCGTACGTTAGGCCTTACGCAAAAGTAAAAACGTTTGTAAAAGTTAAATTAAAAATGTAATTTTCTTTCAACTAGACGTTTTACTAAAACATGCCATTGCTTCAGATTCAGGACACTGTTTTTGTTGTTTTTTTCAATCTTATCAAACCTTTGCATTTTTAAAAGAAAATCTAAAGGCAAAATGTGCTACTTTATCTGTGGCACTACTATTCTTGCTATAACTGTATTTACGGTAATTGGCACTAATTGCTGTCATTTTAAATTTTTGAATCGACCATTTAACGAACGCTTTTTAAAGTAAAACCATTAAAAGTGTCTGAATTGCTATCTGGTTGTCAACGGCATTGGCTAGATATTTGAGGCAAGGATAGGCTTTTCGAAGATCACGGCAAATTTTTTCAAGATATTTTCAAAAGTATAGTTTATTTCGCAGTTATGTTTTTGTACATGTACATGTTACATTTGCAAAAAAAAATTATAAGATATTTTTGGCACGATTGTGCAATTTGCGCTGGATGCAGCTTGAAGGCATGCGAATAATGAAATAAAAAATTGTCACTAATGCTTTTGGCAGCCTTCGACTTCTTGGCGGTATGACGCGGACAATAAAACGTTCTTTTAAAATATGGTAAAAATTAATGTTTAAGCGCAGAAATTAGAACAGCGGTCACGCTGAAGTTAATTTTCTTGCACAGACAACGTGTGGCCTTCCTATAGGCCTGCGTCAAACGGCTTGCGTTGTCGCGCTACATCAGCTAGTTTCTTCTTGGCGATATGACATTTGGTCGATTTCTAATTTCTTTGTCACTCTGGTGTTGTACAATAATTTCGTTTTATCTGCGTGTGTTCTTTCTGTGTCCGTCAGATATCGTTGGTTTGTACGGTTGCTTCGTCTCTAGGCAGCTGCTGTGAGTTCTATTGATGAGCCTATATTATGATGATGTGTGAAGGGGCTGCAGGGCCGATAGTGTGACGTTATGCCTACTCTATTCACACCGTGGTGTTCCGACGTTAGGTATACTGTGTGGGGATGCTGTCTATACTATACTGGGCCTAATGAAGCTATGCCGCATCAATTTCGATTTCGACCAGAGCTCCGTTCCAGACCTCGCCGAGGGAGCTTGTACTGTCCCAGGCTTCTTAGCTGAAATTTAGGAGTCCTGCATTAAAAGAGAGAAAAGAAACAGAAAAAAGGGGAAAGTGATGGGAGAAGGAGGAATGGGACTGGATGGGAGAAGACGAGAGGAAAAAGAAGGGGAAAAAACAAAGGATGCGGAGAAGATCGAATGAAGGGTAGGCAGTGGAAGAGAATAAGAAAAAAAGAAAAGGACGGGAGGAAAGGAAAAGAAAAAAGGGGAGCCTCTAATTCACATTTCTGGTCACGCACTGAAAGCGTAGAGATAACGTTGTGATGCCGGAGGGTCGATATGTCCGGGGTCGCCCCGGCACACGGTGGCATTGTCGCCGTAGACTGAACGCTGTCGTCCCGATTGTCGCACGCTCGTCAGTTCAATACCTGCATGAGCTCACCCACTGTCAGACCACTACTAGTGATGGGTCGCAGCGAACAATGGCCGACGAAAAATGAGATCAGAGTAGTTTACGTACGTCTTTGTTCAGCAAAAACAAATGGTAGCAACAGCAGCAGCAAATAATAATACATGCAAACACACTATGAAATAAACAGAGACAAACAACAATTACATCAAATAACTGACAAAATTACTACTTCTATTTTTGGTAAACCGTTAATGCTGAGCCTTGCACGATATGTACAACATGGACTGTGTCTGTCTGTCTGTAACGCATGTATTGTGGCTAAACGGTAAGTCATAGGGGGTCGGCGATGGTACCGTTGGATAGGGCGGGCGATGACAAGTTCCTGTATAGGCTGTCAATAGTAAACATGTCTCTATCTGCAGCGGTTTAGCTGCAATTTTTAATGCAAAGCTTCTACCTGACTTCCGTCATCCCGTTTGAATAGTTCAGAGACGGGCTTTGCTGAACACTAAACAAGCCAGGCTTTTTTTTTTATAAAGTTTAGTCGAAGATATTAACAGATAGCATAATTATAGTGGACGTGCTTCAGAACGTCGACATTTTGCTGGTGCTACAATTATCACATCCTTTTACCAATCGAACAGTATCGCACAAAAATTTCGATTTCGGTATAAAGCGCGTCTCTTTAATATATCGCTGCGTGTTGCGGTCGTTGCGGCCGAGTGGTTTGCACTTAATTACGTCGCAGTCGACAAGCGATAGCTCAGCGGGATATTTACTCTCTCTCTCTCTCTCTCTCCCTATATCACTGTGTGTGATGCTTTTTTACCAGCGTTCGATTTGCTCGCCAACGGACCCATGTATCACTCCTCGCATGCAGCGCTAACAAATATTTCATGAGGTCGTCGTCAAATCGCTGGAACTGCATGCAACTAGCAAATGCATCGATGTCTTCGTAAGCGGCCTAAACTCCGCGCTGACGATTGCTGGCTCGACGGACTGGAACTCGTTAGGCCCCGCCTGCATGGCGAGCTTAGAGATTCGGCGCTTGGTTTTGACAGTTTCCGAGTGACATGCAGTTTGTAAAGACAATTCTACTCCAGCAGTGCAACCAACGCATAAGAGATTTAAAAACGGAATTCAATCGACGTTTTATGTCTTTACTTTGTTGTTCTTGTACAACAAATTGTACAACTAATTGGCAGGAGATCGAAAGTTCACATCAAATCTGCGACAAAGTTTACCACAAGTCTACAAAAATGAAGGCGAACTGACGACGAACTTAAATCTTTTCATCTCACCGGTGGCAAGTTCAGAGGGGGCACCCCCGCGCCTTTGACTTGATGCATTTTGTATGAAGTAAGCAAATAAAAAATTGCACAAAATGCATTATTTCAGTATAAAAGTTCTTAAAATATTTGCTGGGAAGGCCTCTTTCTTATTCAACTGAAAAAGGATGCAGGAAGGTTTTGGAAAAGCTATAAAGCGGACACCATTCCTCTATTCCAAAATTCTGGATCTGCAGCTGCATCTTACGATTTCGCACGACTTGTTTCACCACAGGTCGAAGCAGTGGAGCTCGAGCTTTAGACGTATAGATACAGACAGTAGTCGCGACGAGTAGAGATGGTTCTGAAGTTGCTTCTTTCTTATGTTCCACGAACGGCCCATCACCAGTCTTATAGTCCTTACTCCTTAGACAAACCGACTACAATGTTGTCTTCAGACGAGAGCATTGAAGTCCTATATTTCTTTAATCTTTCTAGTAGTTCCTGTCTAAATCTGCTGCAAAAGTCGATTTTGATAGGTGCTTAATTGACTTTTTGATTGGCACCACAGCAAAACTTTTTATTGCCTGCGGGTAGCCTATACAAGCCCAGTACTGTGGTTTGTTTTTCGTTTCATCTGTCAGTCACTGTCTATTGAGCCGTGTGGCTTCTCTCGCAACCTTTCGCTGATAACTGATGCTCAATTACGTTGCATAATGTGCATAATATTTTGTTGATATGTTTGCAAAAAATAAATAAATTGATGATGATAACGACGATGTCAACGCACTCTTTTCTACTTGTTTCGGTTGGGCACGCACATCTTTCCATTATTCATAATGTGATGTTCTGAACATGGGCCTATAGGCCTACAAAAGAACCATGAACTTAAATTATAATCCTTATTTGGTCTTCGGCTGCAGCGCCTCTGAAGCTATAGTGCTACGGCGTTGATTATTCCACTTAAACGCGTTTGGCATCTTTGTCAATTTTGTTGCAGATTGAAAGTGCACTTTCCCTGGTGTCAACAATAATTATAATTTACATGTCTTACCGTTCTAGCCTCAGCACGTAAAATATTTTTGCAAACGTTTTAATGTTGTTGACCCATATTTAAAATAAAACACACACCGTTTGCAATACATGTTTGAATTTTTTTTTAAAAATTAAAGTTTATTTTCTCTGAACGAAGCATACGTTGCATTTTAATTTTTAAAACGTCAATCAATAATTCGCTAACGCGCATCTGTGACACTCCAATATCCGGTTTGCAACTAACGTCGTGCTGTTTGCGGAAACTAGAAAGTGAACATGCGATATCGAAAACAAGACTTAAAACGTGAAACCTGACAAACGGAAATTAGATATCACGCACGCGCATAGTTCTGCCCTCGCCAGTTCTATAATTGTAGGCCTACTAAAGATAGGAACGGTTTTCATTCGATCGAATTTGGATTGCAGCCTTTCATTATGCAGTTCAGCACATCCGTAGGCCTACCCCAAAGAACACTAACCAGATATGGAACATTAAATTGTCACAATAATATGACTGCTAAAATTGACTTTTATCGGAAACTGAAATTTTAAAGCACACACAGAACAACGTAACTGAACTGAACTGTACTGAACTGGCATTGTTTAGTTGTTGACGAACTGATCAATGGGCAAGCAGTCATGCATTTCAATAGGCACCGTCTAACGGCGTCAGTGGCCTACGTGACCACGCTCACGTACGCGTCAACCAATGACCAATGGGCTAGCCCTCCTGCCCATGGGTCAGTTTGTCAAAAATTAAGCTATGTCTGTTCAGTTTAGTTACGTCGCTCTTTAGGATTCTTAAACTCAAACAGAAAATACGAAACCTGAAAATTATTATTACATACAATGTAAACCTAGTGTTCCCATGGCGCTTAAGTGCTTGCAGGTACCGGTACCTTGCAGGTGGATGTTTTAAAAAGTGGTCTGTAGGCCTAAGCAGTGGCATTGTAAGATTTTTTTTACAAAAGTTGTGGGAAAATGCAATTTTGCGACATACAGCTGTAAATTTCCGACAAAGGAGATTATGGGTGCAAAAAAGTTTACTACGCTGAATGGAGGATTTTTAACCCCAAATTTATTTTTATTTGAAAAACATTTTTCCAACAAGATAAAATTTCCGGCAGATCAAAATTTAAGGGAGAAGGCAATTCCCCTATTGTCTACCCCCAACGCTTTGCCCCCGCCGTCATGACGCGACTGTCCTTGAGTGACAAATATCCTGGCCACCCTAGTTACTGTGACAACGTGCTCTGGCTCGCCATTGCCCCGCGTATATTATAATTTATAATATTTATATGTAAGCCTACTGTTTGTTTGCGATGCATAATCCTATCTACTCTAGTTTCATAATCCGACGACAAACTTCACCGGTCAACAATGAGGACTTAGCGGAGGGGAGGAAAGACAGCAAAGAAGGGAAGAGCTTTTCGGCGACGGGAGCGAACGCCAATCAAACAGCAAAAAAGTCCCAGAAACCAACAACGCTGTGCTTCCAGCAGATCTCGAGCGACTGGGCGGAGTCTGTCGGCATAAGCCCCGCCCCAGTGACAAGTGCCCGACCGCCAGGTAGGCCTATTGTGTCAACGAACGACGCCGCCAGGCGGACTTCGATTGGTGACGACACTCGGCATAAGCCGAAAGCCGGAAACTACTCTGCTCGATTGTCGCGAGCGATAATTATTTACTCACTCACGGATTAGTCGCTAGGTGTCGCTATAAGGAACGGACCCGGTCGTTGTTATTTCCGCCCGTTGCTGATATTATTATTATTTTTATTGTAATAAAATTTTAAGCACGAGCGGTAGGCCTACTTCAAAGTCAAGTGTCTTCAGTACGTCGACCTTTGAGAAACAGAGAAACCGCGCGTCGGAGTCTTGGGGTCACGTGACAGACCGGAAGTAAATTCGCATGGAACTAAACGCTGGCGCCGGCAGTACGATGATGCCGATGTCATCATTATACCATCATCATCACAATTATTACAATCATGAGTATTCGACGTATATTCCGTCGTTATCGTCCGGTGTGGCTGGCCTCTCGCCGGTGTCCGCCCTGGAGGGGTCGGGAACGGTCACGGGATCGTTACGACCAGGGGCCGCGGCGCTTGACGCCCGGCCCTGCTACGACGACTCGCCGTCGCCGAGCTCCGTCGTGCGGGGTCCTCCCCAGATACCCTTGGCTGCCAGCTGGGGTCGATATAACGGGACTGGAAGTGATTCTTCCGTCGTAGGATCTAATCCGTGTGATGCGTCGCCTCATTCTAACCTACAGGCGTGTAAGTTGTTTTTTAAAATATTTCTTTACCGTCAGTGGCAGGTATACAACAAAATACATACTGTAGTAGAAAATAGAAAACAAAAACGAAAAAAAACTATTGACACAATTATACGCGTATGACGCTTATAAAAATTTATTGTTCTGTATTTTTTCTGATTTAAGTTCTCTTATTTTAGTTTTCGTGGTTGTCTTTTAATTCCATATTTAGTAAATTTCATTAATTTTTTCAGACCCGATTTCTGCCATTAGATCATTTTTTAAATTTTTCATTTTTCACGTCTCGATATATATATATATATATATATATATATACATCTTTATTCACCATCAAAGGTAGCAAACAAATACAAAATAAAAGAAAAAAATGAACTAATTACAGTTCATGTTTTATTTTTGTCTCCCGTTAAAATTGTTTGTTCGTTTAGTTAATGTGTTACTGCTAGATATAAATGGCAGCTTTCCTGTCTGCCATTTTTAGTGTATATTTTTATTCGTATAAAAAGTTGAAACACATTTTAGAGGTTTTAGAGCTTATTATTCTTCAATGTTATTGAGCTTTTGACAAATGTTGAACGGCCAGAATAAAAATGACTGCGATTAAACTCAGCAAAAATCGAACTGCTACTAGCAAACAGTGGAGGCTTTTGTGCGTATTTTTCATTCATTGTCATGTCATTTGCAGTTATGCAGAATAGACCTAAGCCTAGGCCAATAGGCCTATCTTTGATGACAAATCCTGAAGCAATAGATTTAGTCAAAAATGACAAGATAATGTATTTTTTCAGCGATTACAAACTTTATTTCTTCATAGTTTAAAAAAAAATTTATAACGCTGGTTCATTGATTAAAATAGTGATATAATTAAAAATACTTGTAATCTCAGTGGCGACATGTTGTGCGGCTATCCGCTTAACGCTGCACAATTCTAATCCTATATCTGTTGCATGACCTTTGAGTGCTGAAACTGATTGAAATTCTGCCGCGGAAAACGTTCACACCAATAATAGGCCTACATTTTGTTCTGCAGTGGCCTTTTGTTTTTCGAGTACAGTGTGTGGCATTACAAAACGTTGATTTTTCAAAACAACGCCACATGCTTACAGAAAATTGTCAGCAATCATTAAGGAGGAAATTTGCCACCGACTGATTGAGTTTTTTTTCTAACACTGCAAAAGTTTACGCAAATGACGGTGCGACTTTTCGTTTTAATGCGCTATTTTTAAGTAGATCTACACAGTGCACGCACGCATCTGTCACCTAAGTATATTTAAGTCAAACTAAAACTGCAAAACCACTGATTAGTAGTATACGAATGGCGTCACAGTATACGTAACAAATTCTACTGTGTAAATAATCGTGTGCTTTGCAACAAATTACTGATGATGGCAAGACGAGCACCTGCCACTCGAAGCGATCAGAAAATCAGACGCAAAAACCGTCTGCGCGCTTGCGTCAACGCAAAAGTCGAACAGGAAGTTCAGACTTACACCGTACAAGAAATCTGAGCTAATGCTCACGAGACGCGCGAAAGCCTATAGCAGTTCCGGTTCGCAAACTGTCAGTCTATCTCAAGCCATTTCGTCGCAGTTTTTTCTTGAAGTGTGTGCTGGAGCCGAAGATCGCAAAAATTAATTAAAACACCTTATTTTGAAAGTTCAGGATTTTTCAAAGTCATCGATGTTGATACGACTGAAAAGCTCGTCACTAGTGCTTGTTGTGATAGGCAGCATCCCCATGTCTATCCGCAACCCTTTTTTACGAAAGACTGGCCAACAACAATAAAATAACGACTTTTACGGGGGTGCCGATCTTTGATGCTCTCATGCGCAGGTTTCTTTGAACCTAGAAAATCGATACTTGGACCGTCGAAATCTACATTCAGTGCTTTCGCGCGTAAAAACAGTATATAGCAAACTTAGTGATTAATTGTAACAAACGAATGACATGTGTTTTTTGCATTTTGGATGTGACAAAGATAAGAATTGTTTTGTACATATTCCGGCTAGCTAATTGTAGTTGTTCCGCATGTTCGTGACAAAAAATAAAGTGCATTAAAATGTATTGAGATATGTGTTCGTGATCGACTTTGGGCTATAGGTTTTCAATATATTTTGAAAATTGCAATATAAACTAAAGACGCTATCAGGCTTAGAAATTCAAATGCACTTCTATGCCAACTTAACTGTGAAATGTAAGTCTTAATACCCTGTTTACACGATCAAGCAAACATCGAGCAATTATCGAGCAAACATTCAGCAAGTGCATTTAAAATGCATGTACACGACGTGACCGACGAGTGCTCTAATTGCTCGATGTTTGCTCGACGTTGCTTGATGTTTGCTTTATGTAGGCTATGCTTCATGCATGCTTCATATTTGCTTGACGTTTGCTCGATGTTTGCTTGATGATGATGAGCGTAAACTGCACTGATTACGACAGTGTTACCACCATGAGACAGCAGTGTACGGGGCGGGACAGAAAGTTGCAATTTTTTGACAGACACTCCATCAGAGTTAAATATGGGTGCACAAAATTTTAATTTTGCCGCTAAATTTCCCCAAAACGGAGGTTTTCAGCTCCACATTTTGCATATTAGGAAAAACGTATGAGCCTTAACTGTGTTCCTGGAATAAAGGGCGTTGAAGTTCGCGCACTTTCCGCCAAAAAATAAAGTGCGTTTTGCACTTGCGGAGCGAACAACTAGGAGTCAATAGCCTATAGCGTACTCATTGTTGTAAACAGCCAAACATCGACTTTTCACAAGGTAGTGTAGCGACAGTACCAAGGTGCGGTGGCCAAAACTACAATTTCTTTTTGATTTCGCTTGTCAGAAACTGTGAAACCGGCCAATGTTTCGGGGAGCTATTAAATAAAATAAAAGTGGCACGTTCTATTGTGGACTACGATACAGACGATGTCGTTGTCATTTTGCAGTTTCTCGCTGGATGGGTGCTGTCGTCACAACTAACGATAATAATTCTTTCGGTGCTACAGTTCCTTCATCGACAGTCGCCGCCATCACCAATCACCACCATCATCTTCACCACGAGGCATGCAGTCCTCCTGTATCCGCCTTCTCTTCCCTGGTAGCGCCAGCAGCTGTAGCCGCAGGCGTACCCGGCTATCCACAGCCGTCTCATCCAATGCTATCGTCGTCGTCGTTGGCCATTTTCGCGCAGGCGCACCAGCGACACCGGAAGCGCCGCGTTCTGTTCGCACATGCGCAGATCGGCGAGCTGGAGCGCCGATTTCGACAGCAGCGCTACCTGTCGGCGCCCGAGCGCGAACGACTGGCGGCGAGCATCGGACTTACGCCGACACAGGTTAATTCTATTTCTGATTATTTCGGGACCTATTTAGGGCCTAGTACTCTCATTACAGTTTCTGGAGTGTTAAAAGTGCATGCTCACAATCTCACTTTAATCAAACGTGACGTCTGATAACGTGTCGCGTTTGTTTATCACAGACAGAACACGCCGTCGATCACTTCCATGAAATAAGGACGTTTCTAAACGTTACGCTAGATAATACACTGTAGAGCGTGTTGATATTTATACTTACTGTATATTAGGCAGAATCGCTTATTGCAGAGCAAACGATTTCGCCTCTATTGGTACACAATTTCTCCGTAACGTTGTCTGTCTGTCTGTCTGTCTTTCGTCTGTCTCATTCGTGCAAGCTGTTTAAACTGTTAAGCCAAAATGCCTGCTGCACTTAGCTCCATCCCTCCGTGGGTAGGTGTTAGGAGTACCGTCGATACTGGGACGTAGACGAGCAAAGTGCGCGATGCACCAGCTCCGTATCCGTGGTCGCTTTGCAGTGTAAGCTGGTGTATGGCAGACGGTTAAGTAAACGGTGATCAGCGCCGTACTATGGGCCTTATGGTTGGGAAAGAACTTCACATTTACTTCATGTAACGTAAGCTATAGAAAATAAATTTACTCATTAACTTTTCTATCTCATTTACTTACTTAGACCTATTAAAGACGCGTACACAACGACTGAACTGAACTTAACTGACGCGGTTTAGTTTTTAACGAAATGATCAATGGGCAAGCAGGGCGAGCCCAATGGTCATGGTTTGACGCATACTTGAGCCACCGACGCCGTTAGACGGTGCCTACTGTAATACACTACCGCTTGCCCATTGTGGTCAGTCTGTCAAAAACTAAGCAGGCCAGTTCAGTTCAGTTCAGCTACGTCGCTCTGTACGCGCTGTTACTCACTGCCGTGTTTAGGTAAAGATCTGGTTTCAAAATCACCGCTACAAGACGAAGAAAGCGTTGAAGGACCTCGACCACGACGCACAGCGTACCGACGACGCCGCAGCAGCCGTATCAGGGGCCGAGCCTGCATCCGTACCACCGCTGGGCAAGCTAACACCAGTACATCATCTACATCATCCTGCGCCACTACGGACTAGGGACGAGACCGGGTGTTCGAAGGAACATGATGATGATGATGATGATGAATGGACAACGATGAAGGGAGGTTCTGATTTGCTGGACAGGGATGGGGCTCAGTCTGCAGCGGGGGGACTCATGTTTCGATCGACCTCTGCCGACCTGCGTTCCCCCAACAACGACCCCAACCCTAACCTTAATCCCACCCCGAACACCAACCCGTCTGAGATTCTTCGGTACTGTGCGACATCGTTGTATGCGACCCATCTGTCGTCGTCGTCCAGTGTGTTCCAGATGGACCGTGCTGCCCACGCGGGGATTCGACCGTCCAGTCGGTCGCCGGATCGCTTCTCGTCGCCGTCGCTTGACTCTGGACACCGGACGTCCGTCCTCTACGGCAGCGACGTGTCGACT